>JABNAD010000440.1_pt1 | contig 25118 bp, 21 predicted proteins | sample 7240381 | NCBI WGS metagenome assembly JABNAD01 (sample SAMN11332834, study PRJNA596920) | anaerobic digester metagenome | biome: digested sludge; isolation source: digested sewage sludge-derived enrichment culture grown on H2/CO2 | place: Germany: Goettingen
GACTTCATCACCATTACCCGGTCACACAGCTGATAGACCACATTTAAGTCGTGGGAAATGAAAAGGTAGCTGAGTCCCAGCTCCTGATTCAGTTTTTTGAGAAGCTGCAAAATCTGCGCCTGAATGGTCACATCCAGCGCGGACACCGGCTCGTCGGCAATGAGAAACTTTGGCCGCTGGATCAGCGCCGCCGCAATGGACACCCGCTGTCGCTGCCCGCCGGAAAGCTCCGAGGGCTTTGCTGCGAGGCATTCCTCCGGCAGTTCTACCCGGTCCAGAATCTCCCGCACCCGGCGCTTGCGCTCCGGCCCGTCATACTTGCCGAAGATGCGCAGAGGCTCTTCCAATATCCACGCCACGGTATAGGCGGGGTTCAGCGAACTGTACGGGTCCTGAAAAATCATTTGGGGCCGCTTGGTGTGGTGGATGATCTCCCCGGAATCGGGCCGTACCATCCCCAAAATGGCTTTTGCCAGCGTGGATTTGCCCGTGCCGGATTCGCCAACCAGACCCAGAATTTCGCCGTTTCGGAGATCAAACGTCACGTCCCGCAAGACCTCCTGCCGGACGGCTTTTTCAAACAGGCCGCCCCCGGCGCGATACCCGCAGGTGAGGTGGCGGACGGACAGGGTCAGTTCCTCGTTCATCGGGCGGCTCCTTTCTCAAAATAGGCGCAAAATAAATACAATTTGTAATATCGGAGTCGAATATTGTAATACGCAATCAAAAATTCGGCTTTTTCCGAGTGGGAATGGCGGCCACCAGTTTCTGTGTGTAGGGATGCTGGGGATGGGCGTAAACGTCTTCCGTAGTCCCGGTTTCCACAATCACGCCGGTCTGCATCACCGCCACGCGGGAACTGAGCTTGCGAACCACATTCAGATTGTGGGAGATAAAGAGCATACTCATGCCGTAGTCCCGGTTCAGCTTTTTTAAAAGCGTCAGAATTTGGGCCTGAATGGTCACGTCCAGCGCGGTGGTGGGTTCATCCAGCAGCAGCAGCTTGGGATGGGTCACCGCCGCGGCGGCAATCATCGCACGCTGAAGCATTCCACCGGACAGTTCGTGAGGATACTTGTCATAGAGGGCCTCGGGATTTGGCAGCTCCACCGCCGTCATGGCGGTCATAACTCGGGCGCGGCGCTCCTCTTTGGAAAGGTCGGTGTGGAGGAGCAGGCATTCCTCCACCTGCCGTCCCACCTTCATCAGCGGGTCCAGACTGGACTGAGGCTCTTGAAATACCACACCGATGTCCCGTCCCTGAATTTTCCGCAGGGCGGCGCGGTCAGTGTGGAGCAGATCCATGCCGTCCAGTAAAATGTCTCCGGAGTAATCGCACTGCTTTCGGGGCAGCAGACCTGCCACCGACATGGCGGTGACGGACTTGCCAGAGCCGGATTCTCCCACAAGGCCCAAAATCTCCCCATCGGCAATGGTGAGGGAAACGCCGGATACCGCCTCGCGGCAGCGGCTGTGGAATTTTACGTGGAGGTCGCGGATTTCAAGCATTACGTTCCCCCCTTCCGCTTTGCAGACCCTCTCCAATGAGGCCCACGCCGAAAATAAGCGCCACGATACATCCGCCGGTGCAAAGGGCGTACCACGGAGCGGTGGCCAGCATTCCCTGCGCCTCGGACAAAAGTGTGCCTAAGGACGCGTCGGGCGGCTGCCCGCAAAGGCCCAGAAAGCTCATGGACGCCTCCGCCAGCACGGCGTTGTTAAAGCCGATGGTGACGGCGGGCAGCAGCACAGGAAGAATGTTGGGCAGAATGTGGACAAAAAGAATGCGGCTTGGTTTTGCGCCCATGAGGCGGGCGCTCTGGACGTAATTTGCATCCCGCAGGGCGCGAAACGCCGTCCGCGTAACCCGGGCAAAGCTGGGGATAAAGACCACACCCAAAACCATTAGGACCTGATACTTTCCGGAGCCGAACAGGGTTACACACACCAACGCCAGAAGAATGCTGGGGAAGGCGGTAATTGCATCGTTAAATCGCATGAGCAGCTCGTCCAGCGCGCCGCCGAAATAACCGGTGAGCGCGCCGATCAGAGTGCCGCACACTCCGCCGATGGCCACGGTCCCTCCCGCGACCAGAGCCGTGACCCCCGCGCCCTTTAAAACACGAGAAAAAATGTCCCGGCCGAAGTTGTCCGTTCCAAACAGATGGGGCAGGGAAGGCCCCAGCAGTTTTTCACTGCCGTTCATAGCGGTGGGGTCATACGGCGTCCACACCGCGCCCAGTAAAATGAGGGCCAGCAGGATGCCGGTAATGATGCAGCCCGCCAGAAAGAAGCCGTTTCGGTGATCCCGGACAGCTTTTTGAATCGTTTTCATGTCCGCGCACCTCGCAATCTTGGGTCGATGCGCTGGTTAATGAGGTCCGCCACGGTGTTTGCCAAAACCACCCAGAATGCCAGAATTACCACGATAGCCTGCACGGTGGGATAATCCCGTCCGGAAATGGAGGTCAGCAGCAGCCGCCCAAGACCCGGCAGATTGAATAACTGCTCTACCACAATGCTGCCCGCCACAATTTCCGCCATGGTCTGGGCCAAAAAGGTTACCACCGGCACCAGCGCGTTTTTCAGCACATGGCGGTATAAAACGCCGGAGCGGTCGTTGCCCCGGGCAATGGCTGTGCGGACATAGTCCCGGTCCATCTCCGCCAGCACCGTGCTGCGCAGCATCCGAATGGTCTGGGCAATACGGGGAACGGCAATCGCCACGGCGGGGAACAGCAGATACCAAAGGGAGCCGCCCACGCTTGTCCCAAAGCCGGGAAACGCGCCGTGGCGAAACCAGCGGAGCAGAATGCTGAACAGCCACGTCAGCAAAATGCCGGTAAAAAAAGGGGGAAGAGCCATGAGAAATTGATTGACCACCGTGTGGGCCGCGCCCCGAACCCCGCCGCCATGGCGGACGGAGCGAAGTCCCAGCGGCAGGGCCAACACCAGCGTCAGCAAAAAAGTCATCCCACTCAGAATCAGCGTCACCGGCAGGCGGGCCGCCAGCAGATCGGTGACCGCTCCGCCGGAATAGGACTGCCCCAGATCGCCGGTTACAAAGCCGGCCAGCCAGCTGCCGTACTGCACCAGAAAGGGACGGTCCAGCCCCATTTCATGCCGCAGAGCCGCCACCTTTTCCGGAGTGGATTCGGTGCCCAGCAGATTGGTGGCGGGATCTCCCGCCACCAGCTGAAATGCCGCAAAGGCCAAAAAGGAGACGACCACCATGGTCAGCAGGAATGTTCCCAGTTTTTTCACTGCGTATTTCACGGTAGCCGCCTCCTTTTTTGGCGCATGTTTTTAAAAGGTTACCCGGCCTTCACGCCGGACAAATCCATCACGTAGATGGGATAAAACTGATAGCCGGTGAGATCGCTGCGAATGGCCACCAGATCGCCCAAATCCTGCAAATAGACGTTGGCGGCGTTCTCCGTCAGATTCCGTTCCATCTGCTTGTAAAGCGCCGTCTGCTCCTGCCCGTCATTGGCGGCGGTGACAAGTTGTGCTTCTTGAAACAGCGCGTCATAATCCGCATTGTTGTAATTAATAAAGTTTTTGCCGTAGGTGGAGGTAAACCGTTCCAGCATGGCGCGGGCGGTCATGGAACTTGCGTCCACGCCCACCACCGTGGACTGATATTCCCGGTCGGTGTAGACCCGGCTGACCCAGGTGTTCCAGTCTACCAGTTCAATTTCCGCGTTGACGCCCACGGCCTTCAACTGTTCCACCAGCACCTGCGCGGTGTCGATGTGGGGCTGGTAGTTGGAGGGAACGGTAATCGTCAGGTCAAAGCCATTGGGATATCCGGCCTCTGCCAGCAGGGATTTGGCCTTTTCCACATTCTGTGTGTAATAATTGGTGAGAGAATCGTCAAAATACTTGGTGAACGCCGGATACATGCTGGACCCCAGCGCCTTGCCGGTTCCGTCGGAAGCGAGATCGATCACCTGCTGCTTGTCCACGGCGTAGCAAAGCGCCTGACGCACCCGCACGTCGTTTAAGGGCTTTACCGCGTTGTTCAGATACAAGGCCTGCACCAGATTCATGGTGCCGTCCAAAACGGTGAAAGAATCGCCCAGCTGGGCCGCCTGCGTCGGCGTGAGGTGAGCGCACAGATCCACCGCGCCGCTTTGAAGCGCCAGCACCAGCGCGTCGCCGCTTTCAAAAATTTTGAATGTGACGGTTTCAAGAGACGGCTTCTCGCCCCAATAATCGTCAAACCGCTCCAGAACGATGGAGTCTCCGGTGGTGCGGGAAACGAATTTGAAGGGGCCGGTGCCAACGGGGGCCGTGGACTGCTGGTCAGAATATGCGGGGAGAATGGCGGTGGTGAGAGCCGCCAAAAATTCGTTATCGGGGGCATTCAGAGTGATGACCACTGTTTTTTCGTCTGTGGCCTCCACGGACTGGATATTAGAAAACGCCTCCACCAGCGGGGCAGTGCCCTTGCCGGTGTCGGCGCAGCGTTGAATGGACCAGACCACATCGTCTGCTGTCACTGCCGCGCCGTTGTGGAACTTCACACCGTCTCGCAAAGTGAAGGTGTACACAGTTCCGTCATCGGATACCTCATGGCTTTTCGCGACCGCGTCGATCAGATCTCCGTCCGGAGTGGGCTTTACCAGCCCCTCAAATACGTTGAACATGACTTCTCTGGTCCCTGCCGATACCGTGAGGTGTGGGTCAAGGCTTTCGTCTAAATCTTGTGCGATGCCAACGGTAATGGAAGTCACCGTGGCCGTTGGGCTGGAACTGCCCGAACTGCTCTGTGCTCCCGGCGTGCTGCCATTCTCGCTGCCGCCTCCGCAACCGGAGAGTGCGGCGCACAGAAGTGTCGCCAGAAGTCCTGCCAAAATGCGTTTTTTCATTGCTTTCTCCTTCCCCTGGCCGCCCAAATGGGTCGACCGGGTTTGAAAAATTGTTTGGCTCCTATTCAGTTTTGACCCAAAAAGGGGCCTTGCGGGTTCGTCATAAAAATAACGTTCCCCGCAAGGCCGTATTGTACACGATATGAGCGCTGATTGCAAGAAATTTTTACAGTCCGTCGTGCTCTTTCGTCTCTTTTTTCTCGGATTTCGGAACTTCTCCCTGATAGGAGGAGACGGACAAAGGCATCCCCCGCTTCTTCAATTTGGAGTTCACACAGAAGTCCACGAAGGTGTTGAAGCAGGCAAATACCGGCACGGCGAAGAACATTCCCGGCACACCGAAGAAGCTGCCGCCCACCAGAATGGCAATGATGACCCAAAGGCTGGAAAGACCCGTCCGGTCGCCCAAAATCTTGGGGCCGATGATGTTGCCGTCCACCTGCTGCAAAGCCAGAATGAAAATCAGGAAGTACAGCGCCTTGATGGGGGAGTCCAGCAAAATCAGGAACAGGCTGGGGATCGCACCCAAGAACGGGCCGAAAAAGGGAATGATATTTGTGACGCCCACGATGACAGATACCAGCGGCGTATAGGGAAAGTTGAAAATGTTGGAGAAGAAGAAGCAAATAATGCCGATGATAAGGGAGTCCAGCAGTTTTCCCCGGACAAAGCCACTGAAGATGCGATCTGCCGTGCCCACGGCGCGGAAAATCCACACAGTCTGAGAGGGGCGGAACAAACCGCACACCAGTTTGCGGCAGTGGGCTGCGCAGCGCTCCTTGGTCCCCAGCAGGTAAACCGAGACAATGATGCCCACCAGCAGGTTTTTCAAGAAGCCCAGCGCCGAGACAACGCCGCCGCTCACGGCGGACATCAGCATCTGTGCCTGCGGCAGAACCTGATTGGTAATAATGCTGGACAAGTCCTTGTAATAGGCGTTGAGCTGTTCGGCCACCCAGCCCTCCAAAGAGGGATTCTGCTCCAAAAGACCGGTGATCCATGTGTTGATCGTGTTGTAATAAGTCTCCATGTTGTCGATCAGGCGCAAAATGCTTTTATAAACCTGCGGCAGAAGAAAGCTCAAAAGAAGATAGGAAAACACCGAAATGACAATCCATGTCAGAACCAGACTCACCGCCCGAACGCCGGGGGCGCGAAAGCGCCCGTCGCTTTTGGCGGCGGCCATTCGGCTGGGGGAGATGTGCCGGTCAAAAAAGTCCACCATGGGAGCCAGCAGATAGGCGATCATGGCTCCGTAAATAATCGGTTCCAGCGCGGTGAACAGCCGCGCAACCAGAACCACCGCGGCCCGGTGACCGAAAAGAAGATCGTAAAACAGAAGGACCGCCGCGGCGGTCAAAAATACGGTGACGCCTACCTTCCAATATCTGCTCTGCCGCATGCGGCTTCGCCTCCTTTGATGATTTCTGCCGCTAAACGGAGCAGCCCGCTTTTTGCGGCTGACGTGCCATTTCTGTGCGGGCTGCATTTTTTGATTGAACTCTATTGTAACACGCGGGGAAAGAGAATTGCAATACCGCACCGGGCGTGCTATACTGATTCACACGACTGAAATACCCTTGTATTTCAACAATTTACAAGTTCTTTACGGCTTGTTTCGCATCAGGAGGCGCAGGAATGAAAGAGAAAAGGATGCTTCTGATTGTAAATCCCCGTTCGGGAAAGACGCAGTCCCGCGGCCCGCTGTTTGACGCGCTGGGGGTTTTCTCCGACGCGGGGTATCTGGTGAATATTCATAATACCGCCGGACCGGGCGACGCCACGGAAACGGTTGCGGCGGAAGGTGGAAAGTATGACACGGTGGTCTGCGTGGGCGGCGACGGCACGCTGAATGAAACCGTGGCCGGGCTGATGCGGCTGGAAAAGCCGCCGGTGCTGGGCTATCTGCCTCGCGGAAGCACCAATGATTTTGCCGCCAGTCTCCGCATTTCAACCAACTCCGTCCGGGCGGCCCAGACCGCCATGGCCAGCGAGGCGAAAAAGCTGGATATAGGACGGTGGAATGAGCGGTATTTTGTGTACGTGGCCTCCTTCGGGGCCTTTGTCCGCAGTTCTTACGCGGCGTCTCAAGCCGCGAAAAACGCGCTGGGGCACTTTGCCTATATTCTGGAGGGCATGAAGGATTTGAACACCCTGCGCCCCTATCAGGTCCGAATTACCGCCGACGGAGAGCGGCTGGACGGGGAATATTTGTTTGGCGCGGTATGCAACTCCACCTCCATCGGCGGGCTGATGAAGCTGGACCCGGAGCGGGTGGTGCTGGACGACGGACTGTTTGAAATGCTGCTGATCCCCAGCCCTAAAACGCCCATTGACCTGAACAATTTGATTATGGCCCTGCTGAATCAGCAGTACGATCAAGGTGGGCTGGTATTCCGCCATGTGTCTTCCATCCATGTGGAGACGGAGGAGGAACTGCCGTGGTCCCTTGATGGAGAGTATGCCCCCGCCGTACCGTCGGTAGACATTGAAAACCAGCATCAGGCCATTTCCTTTTTGCTGGGATGAGGACGGAGACGTTGAAAACCCTTTGGCGGGACCGCACACCGGGACTGCTGGGGCGGAAGTACGCGTGTGCGGTGCTGTGTCCTTTTGTGGAAAAAGAGGACGGGCTGCACCTGCTTTTTGAGGTCCGGGCGACCTCTTTGCGGCGGCAGGGGGGCGAGGTCTGCTTTCCCGGCGGACGAATGGAGCCGGGAGAGACAGCGGAAATCTGCGCCCTGCGGGAGACGGAGGAGGAGCTGGGGATTCCCCCAGCCCACATTCAGCTGTTGGGCCGGTCGGACTATCTCAGCCAAGCAGGAAAATTTTCTCTGGAGCCGGTGGTGGGGCTGTTGGAAGCTGCGGGTCTTGCGGCCATGCGGCCCTCGGCGGTGGAAGTGGAATCGGTTTTTACCGTGCCACTGGATTTTTTCCGCACCCAGCCGCCCAAGATCTATACCTATACGCTGGAACCCAATGTTCCGGCGGACTTTCCCTATGACGAGGTGGGCGTTTCCGCCGACTATCGCTGGGAGACGGGGAAGGCAGAAGTGCCCATTTGGCACTGGGAGGGTCACGCTGTCTGGGGCCTTACCGGGCGCATCGTTAAAAATTTGGTTGAGACGATGGAGTGAATTCCGAACCACCGGTCTTGGGCATGGATCGGAATCTATGTTTGTCCTGTGCGCCGAATATTGAGCAAAACCGCGTCCGCCATTTTTTGGGATGGCAGACGCGGTTCAATTTATCAAATAACTTACGGTTTATCGGCCCGGGCCTTCAGTTCCCGGCAGGCAGTGCGATAGCTCTCCTCCTCCATGGGGTAGGTGGGGAGCGTTTCTGGCAGGGCCTCGCCCCGGTGGTCGTAAATCGCAGCGATTACCTTGCGCATCAGCGGCGGATTTTTCACCAGAATGGGACCGGTCAACTCGGAGGCAAACACGTTGTTTTTCCGGAAGCCCTCCGGTCCGTGCTCTTGTTCGTTGCCAAAGCCCATGGACAAATCCGTAGCCAACGGCGTTACAACGCCGGAAATCAGCGTGCAGGAGTTCATAAAACCCACAACGGGGGACTGGTACAGGTCCGTGTGGCCGTATACGTCGCCCACAAACCGTTTCTTCCCCTGCGTACTGCTGAAAGTTCCAACCCGCACGCCCATGAAATACTTTCCCGTCGCGTCTGTGATAGACTGGCCCAGAAGCTGCATGGCAGTTCCGCAGAAAAGCATGGTCACGCCGCTGTCGGCGGCGCGGCGCATCTCATCTCCAAAGCGGGAGAAATCGGCCAGCGCGGCCTTTTGGCTGCGCTCCGTCCCCGCACCCATAAAAATAAAATCCGCATGTTCAAGGCAGGCTTCCTGATCGGGCCGGATTTCCTCCACCGTCACAGTATTGCCCAGATCCTCCAGGTGCCGGCGCAGCAGCGCCAAATTGCCCCAGCTCCCATACAGGCTCATCAGGTCGGGGTAAAAATGCAAAAACCGAAGCTCCATCTCACACCGCCTCCTTTTCCACCTGAGAGAGCAGCTTGTCCCGGTCGGAGAAGCAGGTGAGCACGTACACGTCCTCCGCCCCGCGTTCTTTCAAAGAAGCGCATGCCTCTGTGATGTCGGGATGCAGCTCAATCTTCTCCTGCGGCACGTCGGTGAAGGAAAAGCGAACCGCAAGGTCGCTGGCATACTGCCCGCAGAGCAGCACCTTTTCCACATGCTCGCAGTTCAACTGGCCGAAATCAATGTCCCACAGCCAGCTGGTTTCGCTGGTGTAATACTTGCGGCTGACGGCATCCACAATAATCACCACCGTGCAGGGGTCCTCGGTAGAGCGGACAAAGCGGAGGTTTGTGTCGTAGGCAATGGAGTTTTCGTGCTTGCTGGTCAGCAGCATTCCATGGTGCGCCCCCAGAAGGAAGCGAACCATGCGCCCGTTTTTGAGGATATAATTGTTGACAACCTTTCCGATGCGCTCCGCGCTGACGCCGCACTCCCGGCATACGGCGTAGGCCGCCAGAATGTTGTACACGTTGTAGATGCTGCGGAAGGCCAGATGGATGGTAAGCGCCCCGTCAATGGTCAGCAGGCCCTCTTCAAGGTCCAGATCGGTAGCGGTGTAGTCCACAGAATCAGGCCGCACAAAGCCGCAGTTTTCGCAGTGATAGGCGCCGATGTGGTTGAAGTGATAATAGCGGTACTCCATGGGGGATTTGCAAACAGGGCAGTAAGCTCCGTCGTGATACGCGCCGGATGGCTCCTCTGTGGAGAGGGAACAGCGGTCCAGACCAAACCGCACCACATTGTCCCGCCCCACGCCAAAGCAGGAGGAGAGCGGATCGTCCGCGTTGAGAATCAGCCGCGTTTCGGGGAACATGGCGGGCTGCAGCGCGTCAAACACCCACTCGGGATGACCGTTACGGGTCAGCTGGTCCCGATACAGGTTGGTGACCACAAAGTGGGTGGGGTGGAAAAACTTAAAACTGTGGGCGGCGTACCGCTCATCGGACTCGATCAACAGCACGTCGGCCTTCATCACCCCGCCGAAGGTGGAATGGGTCAGCACGGTGGTGGTCACGCCCTCAATCTGGTTGGAGCCTTCTTCGTTGTAGACCACATTCTTGCCCTCTGATCGCAAAATGGCGGCAATCATCTCCACGGTGGAGGTCTTGCCGTTCGAGCCGGTGACGGCAATGATGTAGGGGGGCAGAGTCACTTGCCGCAAGATATCCGGACAGATTTTCAGCGCGAACTTGCCGGGCATAGAGCTGCCCTTTCCCACAAAGCCGCCGATAAAATGCCCCAGCTTGCAGACTAGAATCGCAAGAAATTTTTTCATGCGTCAGAGCCTTCTTCCTTTTCAGAAAAATCACGGAACTCGGCCACGGCGCGGACGGGCGCGCCGTCAGCGTCCATAAATTTCATGGGCAGCGCGAAGAACATCATGTCCTTCCGGCCCACAACCTTGCGCAGGCACAGACTCTCCACAATCACAAGTCCGCCGCCCAGCAGCGTCTTGTGAGCCTGCCGGTCCGAGGCCGCCAAGGTATCCACACTCAGCGCGTCGGTCCCCACGCCCTTGAGGCCGCAGGAGACAAGATACTGCGCCGCCTCTTTGTCCGGGACGGGGAACGTGTCGTCAAAATACGCGTCGGTCCCCCACTTTTTCTCCCAGCCGGTGTAAAAGAGCACAAAGTCGGTGGAGAGAACCGCGCCGTTGAGACTGCGCAAAAACTCCGTCGTGATCGTTCCTCCGGGCGGGAGGAAGGACACGTCCACCACCTCGGCCCGACCGCAGAACTGAGACACGGGCAGCACGTCCAGCGTGGACCCGTGGGCCAGCATGTGGGACGGCGCGTCCATGTGGGTTCCGGTGTGGGAGGCGAACTGAATGAGCGTCTCCCGATAGCCGTTCCGGGTCAAATTACCGGAGGGCTTAAACGTGGGCTGAGGCGAGCCGGGATAGACCGGCATATCTTCGCGGATGGTGTGCGTCAGGTCGAGAATCATAGTATAACTTCCTTTTCCTGAAAGTAAACGGCACAGCGGCCTTTGGAGACATGGGGTTCCAGCTGAATCCGGAAAAAACGGAGTCAGCGGCTGAGGTGAATCATCAAAACGGCAATGTCCGCGGGGGATACGCCGGAGATGCGGGAGGCCTGCCCCATGTCGGCGGGGCGGACGGCGGCCAGTTTTTCCCGGGCCTCCAGTCGAAGACCCGCAATGGCGGCATAGTCCAAATCCGGCGGCAGTGTTCTGCCCTCCATGCGGCGGAGTTCTTCCACCTGCCGTTCCTGACGGCGGATGTAGCCCTCGTACTTCACGTTTAATTCCACCTGCTCCATTTCAGCGGGGGTCAGGGCGGGGCGGTCAGGATCAAAAGCGGCCAGTTCCTCATAGTGGATGCCGGGGCGGCGGAGCAGGTCGATCAGGCGGCAGCCGTCGGTCACGTCGGCAGTTTCCTTTTCCGCCAGAAAGGTGGAGAGCGCCGGGGAAGGGGCGGTTCCGGTATGGGTCAGGCGGTTGATCTCCCGCTCTACCCGCCGGTACTTTTCTTCCACCGCGGCCATACGCTCGTCCGAAATCAGTCCGATGCGGCGGCCAATCGGCGTCAGACGCTGGTCGGCATTGTCCTGACGCAGCAGCAGACGGTATTCGCTGCGGGAGGTCATCATGCGGTAAGGCTCCTCGGTGCCCTTGGTCACCAAATCGTCGATCAGGGTGCCGATATAGGACTCCGACCGAGAGAGGATCACCGGCGGCTCTCCCTTGAGCTTCAGCGCCGCGTTGACGCCGGCCATAAAGCCCTGCACCGCGGCCTCTTCGTATCCGGAGGAGCCGTTGAACTGGCCCGCGCCGTACAGCCCGGACACCTGCTTGGACTCCAGCGTGGGGCGGAGGGACAGCGGGTCTACGCAGTCGTATTCAATGGCGTAGGCCGGGCGGGTCATCTCCGCGTGACGGAGGCCGGGGACGCTGTGAAGCATCTGCAATTGAATCTCCTCCGGCATGGAGGAGGAAAAGCCCTGCACATACAGCTCCTCGGTGTTCAGCCCCATCGGCTCCACAAACAGCTGGTGCCGCTTTTTATCCGGAAAGCGGACAACCTTCGTTTCAAAGGAAGGACAGTATCGGGGGCCAACGCCTTCGATCACGCCGCCGTAAATCGGTGAGCGGTCCAGATTGGCAAGGATGATTTGCTTTGTCTCTTCCGTGGTCCAGGTAAGATAGCACACCGCCTGATTCACCGGAGGCGCGGCGGTTGTAAAAGAAAAGGGAAGGGGGGACTCGTCTCCGAGCTGAAGCTCCATCTCGTCAAAATCCACGCTTTGCGCATTTACCCGGGGGGGTGTTCCGGTTTTAAACCGGCGCAGGGGCAGACCCAGCTGCAAAAGGGAATCGGTCAGGCGGTTTGCCGCGTGCATCCCATCGGGGCCGGAGGACTCGATGCACTCACCGATCAGTGTGCGTCCTTTTAAATAGGTGCCGGTGGCAAGAATGGCAGCTTTCACGGCAAACACCGCGCCGGTGGCAAGAACCACCCCGCTCACCGCGCCGTTTTCGGCCCGAAGCTCCACCACCTCGCCCTGCCGGACGGTGAGGTTTTCCTGCCGTTCCAGCGTGTGCTTCATCCGCTCCTGATACTTTCGCCGGTCAGCCTGCGCGCGGAGGGACCAGACAGCCGGGCCTTTGCCCTTGTTCAAAAGGCGGTACTGGATGCAGCACTCGTCAGCGGCCTTTGCCATCTCGCCGCCGATGGCGTCCAGCTCTCGAACCAGATGGCCCTTACCGGTGCCGCCGATGGCGGGATTGCAGGGCATATTGCCCATCGCGTCCAGATTGATGGTGAAAATCACGGTTTTAAGACCCAGCCGGGCGGCGGCCAGCGCCGCCTCGATTCCCGCGTGGCCCGCGCCAATCACTGCGATATCAAATTGTCCGGCATGAAATTCCGTCATAGCAAATCCTCGAAAAAAGTCCCCCAAAAGGAACTGAAATCAGCGTTGGCAGCGCAGCGTCAGAGAAACGACCTCCGGTCGGTTAAACAGACGCAAAGAAGGGAAAATATTGCCAAGCCCGCGAGAGACAAAAAGCTCTGCGCCCTCCACCGTGTAAAACCCCGCCGTATAGGAGGGGAAAAAGCCCTGATGCGTGTCAATCAATCCATCGGTAAAGGGGAGGCGGATAACGCCGCCGTGGGCGTGTCCCGTCAGCGTCAAATCATAGCCCAGCCGGTAATACTCCGAGGGAAACCGGTCGTTCCGATGGGCCAGCAGAAGACGAAAATCGTTTTCGCCGTGAGTGTTCAGCAGCTCCTGCGCCACATCCTCCGGCGTTTTCTGGTCGGCGTAAGCATTGGGATCGTCCACACCGGAGAGAAGGAACCGCGCGTCTCCCCGCGCGATGGGTACGGTTTCGTTACGCAGGCAAACCACACCCGCGCTCTCCAGCGCGGCGCAGATGTCTTCCGCCTGCCGGGCGGCCCACTCGTGGTTTCCCGTTACATAATAGGTGGGGGCCAGCGCCGCCAGCGCGCCGCCGATCTCGGCGGCATATTCCAAGGGGTGCTCTGTATATTCATCCACCAAGTCGCCGGTGACGGCGATCAGGTCGGGGTTTTCTTCCCGAACGGCCTTCAGCAGTTGTTCATTCCCTTTGCCGAATTCCTTTCCGTGAAGATCCGAAAGCTGGACAATGGTAAATCCGTCAAACGCGGCGGGGAGGCGGCGGGATATGAATTCCACCCGGTTCGTCCCCAGTGCGTTGTTGTCCCAGAAGACAAAGCCTGCCAACGCCAGCAGGATCAGTGCCGTCCGCACCAGACGATGGCGCGGCTTGGTTGCTTTTTTCATCAGCAGCGTCCTTCAAACCGTTTTTCGCGCCGGGTGCGGCGCGGTTACAGCCGCGGCGCAGTGCGCTGCGCGGCCCGATGTTAAATTCATATAAGAGCAATTCTTAAATCATACCACAGGCGCAAAGCGCCGTCACAGGATATCTTTATTAATCAAGTATCACAGCAGTCCAAACAGCAGTCCAATGGTTATTTTACCACAAACGCAAGGCGCTGTCGCGGAAAAATATATGGATTTGGATCAGTCGTTCTGCGGTCGTTTTCCCGTGTACATACAGCGTTGCTGCGGAAATAATTAAGAACCGCATTGCTGCTATTATACCATGATTCCACAATTTTTGACGAGATGAAAATTCAACAAAGAACAAAAAATAATCCGCCCTTTCAGAGTGCCCCCTCGTAAAAACTGACGAAAGAGAAATTTTTCCTCCCAACGGATAAAAACACGTAAATTGAACGGGTTTGCGCTCGGAAGGGCAGACGAATTGTTAAAGGCACATAAAAGAATGTTAAATTTTTGTAACAAGTGCCAAAAAACACTTGCTTTTTTGAAAAAGGTGGCTATAATGAAATTAACAAAAGAAAAGAGAGGAGGCGCATACAATGATGCAGAACGAAAAGTTCACAGCGTTTGATCTGGACGACCTGATTTATGGCACTGCCACACTGGTTCCCAGCGATCGCTAAAGCAGCAACGGAGCCGCGCTTGTAAAAGCGTGGGTTTTTTCTTTTTTGGGAAGAAATTGGACCTGAACCGGAGGCGGACGCGCCCCGGCAGGCCGCTGCCGATGAACGGAAAAAGTGAATTTAAGATGGATTTGACGCCGCAGGAGGGACAGCCTCAGCGGCGTTTTTTGATTACCCGGTAAAAAACTTGAGCCGGGCTTTTGTAATAAAATAATTATTAAAGAGAGATTTCCCTCCCGCTGATTAAAAAATTCGCTGTTTTTGTCGAAAAGTAAGGAAAATAAGTGGATTTTTGAAGCGCTTTATGATACCTTAAAATAAGGAATGGTTTTGAGAGTGTGTTGATCCAAAACCTGATTGGGAGAGAAGACCTATGAAAAAAAGAATGTACGCAACGTTGTTTGCGGCTGCGCTCGTCCTATCCGGCTGCGGTGCGGAAGAGCGGCAGGTGGCTGTCTCCTCCGCTTCCAGCGGCGGGGATTATGCGGTTGCGGTGGTTTCTGCCCCGGCGGCAGAAGCGACCGCTGAATCGGCGGAGACAATGAGCACCGCAAAGACTGAGGAAACCAACCGCCTTTTGACGGAGGAGGAGATTCTGGTTGCCTATGACCGGGCTATCACAGCTTATGAGTGGTTTGACCTGAACCCTCTGCCCTGTGGCGGGCCGGTGGTAAAGGAGGGCGGAGCCAGCTATCAACGGGTACAGTATGCCGGATTTGATACGCTGGATGATTTGAAAACCTATCTTGGAAGTCTTTTTTCGCAAGAGGTGATCGACAGCCTGTTTCCGGAAAACACAGCAGCACCCCGGTATCGTGATATCGACGGCGAGCTGTACGTCCGCCCCGGCGGACGGGAGGCAGACCCGAAAAAGAGCAGTGCGTCCGCCGCAGTGGAGCAGCAGGCGGACGGTTCGTACCGCATCAATGTGACGGTCGATCTGCTGGATGAAGACCAGCTCGCGGTGATAGGCGTGGAGTGCTATGCCTTCCCCTATCAGAACATAAACGGCCGCTGGGTCTTCACGGATTTTGAACTGGTATACTGAGCTGTGCGAAAGACGCATAGTTTGCGAATCAACGCAATATAGAAAGAGCGGACACTGTCCGCTCTTTTTTATTTTTTCTCAGGAAAAAAGACAAATTGGGGCAGAAAACAGGAAACTGACAAAAGTGGAAAAAATCAGGAAAGAAAATGGACAATATTTTCTTGCAAATCTTTTTCGTTATGTTACAATAAAAAACGACGTAATGATAGCTAACAAAAAGCTATCGAGAGAAAAGGAGCGGAAAAACAATGGAAAACATGTTCTGGATTGGGTTTGTCGGCTTTGCGCTGGCAATCGCCTTTGCCTGGATGCAAAAAGGCAAGGTGATGAGTTACTCCGAGGGAACGGAGAAAATGCAAAAGATTGCGGCCTCTATTCGAGAGGGCGCCAATGCTTATCTTAAGCATCAGTATACCACGGTTGCAAAGGTCTTTGCGGTGGTATTTGTGGTTTTGCTGATTATGGCGTTTGCATCCAACGGCAAGATGCTTTCTAAATTCACCCCGTTCGCCTTCCTGACCGGCGGTGTGTGGTCCATGCTGGCGGGTTTCATTGGCATGAAGATTGCCACCAATGCCAACGCCCGAACCGCGCAGGCGGCTTCGGAGGGACTGAACAAGGGCCTGCGGGTGGCGTTCTCCTCCGGCTCCGTCATGGGCTTCACCGTGGTGGGTCTGGGTATGCTGGATATCTCCATCTGGTTCCACCTGCTGCACTTTGGCTTTGGGATCAATGACCCCGTGGCGCTGGGCAACATCATGGTTATGAACGGCATGGGCGCGTCCTTTATGGCGCTGTTTGCCCGTGTGGGCGGCGGCATCTATACCAAGGCCGCCGACGTGGGCGCCGACCTTGTGGGCAAGGTGGAAGCGGGTATTCCTGAAGATGACCCCCGTAATCCCGCCACCATTGCCGATAACGTGGGTGACAACGTGGGCGATGTGGCCGGTATGGGCGCGGATCTGTACGAGAGCTATGTGGGTTCCATTCTGGCAACCTTCGCGCTGGGCGCTGTGGGCGGATACGGCTGGGGCGGACTGCTGCTGCCGGTGCTTTTGGCAGTGGCGGGCATCGTTTGCTCCATCATTGGCTCCTTCCTCATCAAGACTAAGGAAAACGCCACCCAGCAGTCTCTGCTGAAGTCCCTGCGCACCGGCACTTATACCGCGGCGGTGCTCTCTGCCATCGTGGCCGCTCCGCTGACTTACTACATTCTGGGCAGCTGGGGCGTGTATATCGCCATTCTCTGCGGCCTGATCGGCGGCTGCGCCATCGGGTACTTCACGGAATACTACACCTCCGACACCTATAAGCCCACCCAGCAGCTGGCGGCCTCCTCCGAGACGGGTTCTGCCACCGTCATCATTGGCGGATTGAGCCTTGGCATGAAGTCCACCCTGACCTCCATTCTGATCGTGGCCGCGGCGGTGCTTATCAGCTATTTCGCCGCAGGCGGCTCCAGCGTCATTGTGGATGCTTCCGGTATGTTCACCGAGGCGTTCAACCGCGGACTGTACGGCATCGGCATTGCCGGCGTCGGCATGCTCTCCACGCTGGGAATTACCCTTGCAACGGATGCATACGGCCCTGTGGCCGACAACGCCGGCGGCATTGCCGAAATGGCGGGTCTGCCCGAAGAGGTTCGCAACCGCACCGACGCGCTGGACTCTTTGGGCAACACCACGGCCGCTACCGGCAAGGGCTTTGCCATCGGCTCCGCGTCTTTGACCGCGCTGGCACTGCTGGTTTCCTATGTCAACATCATCCAGAATGGCACCACGGAAACGCTGAACTTCACCCTCACCAGCCCCACGGTTCTGGTGGGCATGTTCCTCGGCGCGATGCTGACCTTTGTGTTCTCCGCGTTCACCATGAGCGCCGTCCAGACCGCGGCCCAGTCCATCGTGGTGGAGGTCCGCCGCCAGTTCAAGGAGATTGCGGGCATTATGGAAGGAACCACCGACCCGGATTACGCCACCTGCGTGGGTCTTTGCACCCGGGGCGCGCTGCATGAGATGGTGGCCCCCGCTCTGCTGGCGATCATCGTTCCCATTGCCACGGGCCTGATTTTGGGGCCCACCGGCGTGGTGGGATTGCTTGGCGGTGTGTCCGTCACCGGTTTTGCCATGGCGGTGTTTATGTCCAACGCCGGCGGCGCATGGGACAATGCCAAGAAGTATATTGAGTCCGGACACCATGGCGGAAAGGGTTCTCCCTGCCACAAGGCCGCCGTCGTGGGCGATACCGTGGGCGATCCGTTCAAGGATACCTCCGGCCCGTCTCTGAACATCCTCATCAAACTCTGCTCCACCGTGTCCATCGTGTTCTCCGGACTGGTGATTGCCTTTAACCTGATGAACCTGCTGTAAGCACGAAATTGAAAATGCCGTCCCGCTGGAAAAACAGCGGGACGGCGTTTTTGCATCCGTTTGCAAGAGGAGAAAACTCAATGCCCGGACAGAATGACTTTTTTGGCTAAAACGCATTGAATTTGTTAAAAATTCAAAAAGAAACCGATGTTCCTTCCTTGACAGGTTAATCGTTTACCAGTATAATAATTGCGGAATCCAACGACAGGATGCGAAGTTGCGCCTGTTTTGAAAAATCGCAGGAAAGGAAGCGTTCTTTATGATCTATTCTACGGAAGTGCAGCATATGTGTCCCGTGGCTAAGGGCGCGTATCACGGCCCGGCTCCCATTCCCGAAGAGGGAAAATGGGTTCAGGCCAAGGAAATCAAGGATATCTCCGGCCTGACCCACGGCATTGGCTGGTGTGCCCCGCAGCAGGGTGCGTGCAAGCTGACCCTGAACATTAAGGAGGGCGTGATTGAAGAGGCACTGGTGGAAACCATCGGCTGCTCCGGCATGACCCACTCCGCCGCCATGGCCTCTGAGATCCTCATCGGCAAGACCATTCTGGAGGCGCTGAATACCGATCTGGTGTGCGACGCCATCAACACCGCGATGCGCGAGCTGTTTTTGCAGATTGTCTACGGCCGCAGCCAAACCGCGTTTTCCGAGGGCGGATTACCCATCGGCGCGTCTTTGGAGGATTTGGGCAAGGGCCTGCGCAGCCAGATTGGAACAATGTTTGCCACCAAGGAAAAAGGACCCCGCTATATGGAAATGGCCGAGGGCTATGTTACCCGCGTGGCGCTGAACAAGGACAGCGAGATCGTTGGCTATGAGTTTGTGAACTTGGGCAAGATGATGGAGTCCATTAAAAAGGGCACAGACGCCAACGAGGCGCTGGAAAAGGCCAAGTCTCATTACGGCCAGTTTGATGGCGCCGCGAAATATATCGACCCCCGGCAGGAATAAGAAAGGAGGACACGAAAAATGGCTCTGTTTGAAAGCTATGAAAGAAGAATCGAGAAGATCGACGCTGTCCTCAAGGAGTACGGCATCGGCTCCGTGGAGGAGTGCCGCGAGATCTGTAAGGCTGCGGGCTTCGACCCCTATGAAATTACCAAGGCCATTCAGCCCATCTGCTTTGAAAACGCCTGCTGGGCGTACTGCGTGGGCGCGGCCATCGCACTGAAAAAGGGCGTGCAGAACGCCGCTGAGGCCGCCGAGGCCATCGGCATCGGTTTGCAGTCCTTCTGCATCCCTGGCTCGGTTGCCGAGGACCGCAAGGTGGGTCTGGGGCACGGAAACCTTGCCGCCATGCTGCTGCGGGACGAGACGAAGTGCTTCGCGTTTTTGGCGGGTCACGAGTCCTTTGCCGCCGCTGAGGGCGCCATTGGTATCGTCCGCAACGCAAACAAGGCCCGCAAGACCCCGCTGCGGGTCATTCTGAACGGGCTTGGCAAGGACGCCGCTCAGATTATCAGCCGGATCAACGGTTTCACCTATGTCCAGACCCAGTTTGACTACTATACCGGCGAGCTGAAGGTTGTCCGGGAGATCAAGTATTCCGAGGGCGAGCGGGCAAACGTCCGCTGCTTCGGCGCGGACGACGTGCGGGAAGGCGTGGCTATCATGCACCACGAGGGCGTGGACGTGTCGATCACCGGCAACTCCACCAACCCCACCCGCTTCCAGCATCCGGTGGCGGGCACTTATAAGAAGGAGTGCGTGGAGCAGGGAAAGAAGTACTTCTCCGTGGCCTCCGGCGGCGGCACGGGCCGCACCCTGCACCCCGACAACATGGGCGCCGGCCCCGCTTCTTACGGCATGACCGACACCATGGGCCGGATGCACTCCGACGCGCAGTTTGCCGGTTCCAGCTCTGTCCCCGCGCACGTGGAGATGATGGGATTCCTCGGCATGGGCAACAACCCCATGGTGGGGGCCAGCGTGGCCGTCGCAGTTGCCGTGGCAGAGAGCAAGAAATAAGGAAAAACGCTGTTTTTGTAACTTTTCAGGCAAGAATAAACCGCCCGATTCCAGACGGAATCGGGCGGTTTTGGCGTTTTGTTTACAATTTGTCCACGCTTTTTTACGGTGTACGTATAAACTCGAGAGCAACGCCGCTACGAATGCATCCCTTGCAGTTTATCGCGGAAATCTTCCTCCATGGTTTCTGTGATGTGGTTGGTATAGCGCTCGGTCATTTCAAGGTTCGCGTGGCCAAGTCTCTTTTGAATGACTGCAAGAGGAACGCTGGCTTCCAACAAGGCAGTCGCGTGGGTGTGCCGCAGCGAGTGGAAGTCCCAATCAGCGGAAATTACCGGCATTCCTGCTTTGTAAGTACCATAAATGATTCGACCCACATGCTGCAAGATACGTGGCTGAATGAATTCACCGTTCTCCCGTGACATGACCATTTGAACGGAGAGCCCAGCCAAATCAGTCGAAAGAATTCCGCCATCCATGAACGCATTTGCCGGTGCATTCAGGACGGTCATTGCTGTATAGAGGTCGTCATAATAGGCACGGGCTCGTGTCTGCTTTTCCATTTCCTGCCTGAGAACGGCAGCAGTATCTGCATCCATACTGATTGTCCGATAAGAGTCGTATTTAGGAGCGGGAAAGATCCGTTGCTTGATGGATTCGTCCATCTGAATCTGCCTGTTCACGGTAATCGTCCACTTATTCAAAGTCAATATCTGGCCACATCAAGCCGAACACCTCATCCAAACGGAATCCGCAGCGGTAGGCCAGCAGCAAAGTATTATGAGCCGGGTGTCCTTCCGGAAAACGCTTCATGATTGGGTCCCATTCGTCTGCCGTTACAGTCCGGTGTCGTCAAACAGGTTGCGGGCGATGCTTCCGTCCCAGTGTGATCTGCACCATCTCCCTGCAGCTTACCGGACCCTGAATGTGCTGCTCCTGACGCAGCCGCAGCTTGTCCAGCGCGGGGCGGCTATAATAGCCCTCCGCCAGTGCTCTTTCCATCACGGCGACCCAAGGCATTTGCGTCTTGTGGTATCCGTACTGCGCAGGTTGGAGAGTGCTTCTTGACGGAGCCGCTGTACTGTTTCATACCAGTCACAGGTCACTGAGGCAAGCCGCCCTGCAATTTTTATAAACGATTTTTCTCAAATGTGAAGAGGCGAAATTCGTTGATAAGCCGTTCCATCCTGATAGAACCGAATACATCCCAATATTTCTACGTTATCACGTTTCAGTGGATAATTGCCTTTTGCGGGAAGATTTGCAAAGTGTCTCCAATATTGTTCTTTTAAAGCACCTTTTCGTGCTGCCTGAAACAGGAATTCGAAATCTCGCTGTGATTTACTTTCTACCTCTATGGAAAAGCAGCTAATTTCGCGTCCCTCTTTCTGTGTGGGCCCGCCAAAAGAATCCTGATGGAAATTTATAAGCCGCTATGGTAAAATTAAAAAAAGCTGTGTACAGAGGAAGGTGAAAATGTGGCGGGATTGATTTTGATTGCAGAGGACGATGAAGACATTCGTGCAATGCTCAGACTCTATCTTGAGAGCGAAGGGTTTTCCGTTACGGAGGCGGAAAACGGCACTGCGGCATTGCTGCAAGCCCGGGAACAACGGCCGGATCTGATCCTTCTGGATATTATGATGCCGGAGCTTGATGGCTTTTCTGTAATCAAAGCGCTGCGGTCGGAGAGCAATATTCCAATTTTGATTCTCTCAGCCAGAACGCAGGATCATGATAAAATTCTGGGCCTGAATCTGGGCGCGGACGATTACATAGCCAAGCCCTTCAACCCATTGGAAATTGTGGCTCGTGTCCGGGCGCTGCTTCGCCGTGCGGGCATGACCGAAAGCGATGTCCTGACGGTTCGGGATTTGAGGCTGGACACCCGCAGCTTTCAACTGACAATGTCCGGTGTTCCTGTCGACCTGACTCCTACGGAATATAAAATACTGGCTCACCTCATGCGTACTCCCGGGCGGATTTTCACGAAGGTGCAGCTCTATGAGGCCGTCAATGGTCAATTTTTTGAGAGCGACGACAACACAATGATGGTTCATATCTCCAAGCTGCGGGAAAAGATCGAGGATGATCCCCGGGACCCTAAATACATCATGACCGTGAGAGGACTGGGCTATAAGATTGAAAAGTAGGCACAGACGGGGTGGCCTTTTTGCGCTGTTGACCCGAAATTATCTGTTTTTTACGCTGACGCTGCTGACAATATCCGTTGGAATTTACGTTCTTTGGACTGCCCGCCTGAATCAGATATACCTGGGTGCGGATTGGTCGGCGTTGCTGGATGACCCCGCGCTGGCTGAGGAAAAATATGGTCGGCTTCAATTCAATCTGACAGGGAAGGAAAGTGCCTTTTTGATCCTGAACAGCGCGGGCGCCGTTCTTTACTCCTCGGGAAACGCGGAGGATATGTCCTTAACGCCCAGTGAAGTGGCGTGCGTTCCTGAGTACGGTGCAGACGTCTATGTAAATATGGCGGAGGTTTGGCGCGATGGCAGGAAACAGTATCTGGTGACCCAAAGCACTTACGATGACGACGGATATATGACCGTGGAACATATTATGATGCTGGACGCGGACTATCAGGTGCTTGACGGAGGATTTGGAGACGGGCGCAGTGGCTATACGCGCAGCGAACTGGATTATCTGACTGGGAAAAAGCCTGCGGGAAAGGAACTTTTTCGGAGTGAATTTACCGGGAAACAGGGGGAAAAGCTGACAGTGCTGCTGTGTGCTCCCAGATGGACACAGGAGGGGTATCAAGAGGCATACCAAAATTCGCAGCAGATCTGGCTTCTGTTCATCCCGTTTTACCTTGCGGCGACAGGGGGATTTATCTGGTGGATGAACAGGCGCATCCGCCATCCGCTGGATCGGCTGAATACGGCGATTCTGGCGCAGGCTGAGGGTTGTCCGGTTCGAGTGGGAGACTGTGGCGGACCTGAAGAGATCCGGCGGATAGGGGAGAGCTTTGACCGGCTGTCCGTCCGGTTGGAAGAAAGCGAGGCGGAGCGGCGGCGTCTGGATGACGGGCGGCAGAAGCTGATTGCGGATATCTCACACGATCTGAAGACCCCTATCACGGTCATTGCCGGTTATGCCGACGCTATCTGCGACGGGAAGGTTTCGCCTGAAGAGATGGAGAAGGTGCTTCGTGCCGTGCGAACCAAATCTACGTCTCTGACGGAATTGATTAACGCCTTTCATGAGTACAGTAAAATAGAGCACCCGGAGTTTGCTCTGCACTTAGAGCGAACTGACCTCTGCGAATTTTCCCGGGAGTATCTGGCGGAGAAATATGATGAGATCGACCTTGCTGGATTTGTCCTGCAGCCGGATGTTCCCGAAAGTTCTGTTTGGGTGCGGCTGGACCCCTTTCACTTTCGACGGGTACTGGATAATCTGCTGTCGAATTCTCTGCGTCACAATCGGCCGGGCACACTGCTGTTTTTTGAAGTGTGCCTTCAGGAACGCGCCGTCCGGCTGACCGTGGGGGACAATGGCACAGGGATTCCACCCGCAAAGGCAAAAGCCATCTTTGAGCCGTTTACAGTGGGGGATGACTCCCGCTCCAAAGGCGGCAGCGGGCTGGGACTGGCCATCACTCGCCGAATCGTGGAAAAGCACGGAGGCTCAATTTCTCTGGCGATGTTCCCAGCGCCCGGACGCAGCACGGAATTTGTCGTAATATTGCCACTGAGCGAATAATGAACTGCAACCTATCAAGAGGACAGTAGGATGACCCGGGACCTCTCCATGGGACCATTATCAATGCAGTGTGCCACATGGGGCATACTCTGAATCATCACCGGCCTGTTCAAGCTTAGAGTAAAAGGTTCTATTTGTGGATTGAAAACCCCCGTTACTATAAAAAGTGAGTGAGCATCAGGATAGCCTTAACCGCTTTATCAAAGTTCTTGAATACAAGGGAATTATCATTACGTTCACTTTGACGAGATACCGTTCACTGTCCTCCATAGAAGGAGCATATTACAGGGCGGGTGGTTTTTTGTGCAGTCACAAACCTTTCCAAATCTTAAGGTTTTGCACAGAGAAAATAAAGAGCCGCTTGCTATGCTGTCAAGATAGCCAAGAAGTGGACCTGCCAGAGACAGTCATCGTTCCTGTGTTGCCATCCGGCCCCAAAATTTCAAGATGCCTTGTGGGTGGCAGACGGCGGCGTTCCTAATGGCTTGATGAATTGAAAATTATGGAGGAAATCATTATGAATGCAAGGAAAGTCTCTTTGATGCTGCTGACAATCACAGCAGCTGCGGTGCTGGCTGCCTGTGGTGCAGCGCCCGGCTATGAGGAGCCTGACTCCAACCCGACGGTGACTCATCCCGACGAATCTGCCGCCGTTTCCACCGAAAACGCCCCTACCTTGGATTATGACATCGGCGTTGCGGTTCCCATGCCTTCGGAGACGGCGAAAAACGAAGAGCTGGAAAAGCTCATTATTGACACTTGGTCGATTCCTGCCGAGGCTCAGGCAGACACCCGGTATTACTACAATTATGTGGACCTGAACGCAGACGGAACTGATGAAGTTCTGGCGTTGGTTGTAGGGGACTATACCAGCGGCAGCGGCGGCAGTTCCATGCTGATCGCTTCCCAAAAGGACGGAAAGCTGACTGCCATGCAGAGCCTCTCCGGAATTCAGGCTCCGGTGATTGCAGGCGATACAATGGAAGGCGAATGGATGGATCTTATTGTTGCCAGTGGCGATGCCTGGATGATCTTGAGCTATGATGGCAAGGAATATCCGGCTGTGAGCGATGGTACGGAGCTTGCCAGCGTTGAAAATGTATCCGGCTATGCTGTGTTTTACAATGATCTGGCCGCAGATGTGGACGGAGGCAGTGCCTTACATTTGGGTTAAGCCAAAACACAAGAACGGAAAACCCCCGTAATTGTCCATTAATGCCTTGCATCGGGACGGGAGGCGCGGACGATCAACGCTCCGTTTTCTTTCCCATTTTGCCAGTCTCGCTTTGCATATGCTTTTATCTATAATGGGTGTACAGGAGCTGAAACGTTAAACAAAGCTTACACGGGTTTAGCAATTCTACCAAAAACGGCGGCTCTACGGTGTGATACATTTCTCCATGCATATAAGATAGTAAGGGCAAAAAAATTGGGCAGGAAGCCAAAGCTTCTTGCCCAATTTTCATTTGAAACCTGCTTGTTTGCCGGTAATCTAGTTTGGTTTTCATACTTCCTTAAAGGAAACGTTATTGATCGCGCACAAAAACAAATTATTCGCCGCAGAGGAACAAAAGCTCCTCCCAGTTCTTATCGACTTCCTTC
>JABNAD010000441.1_pt1 | contig 25041 bp, 27 predicted proteins | sample 7240381 | NCBI WGS metagenome assembly JABNAD01 (sample SAMN11332834, study PRJNA596920) | anaerobic digester metagenome | biome: digested sludge; isolation source: digested sewage sludge-derived enrichment culture grown on H2/CO2 | place: Germany: Goettingen
GCTCATGATTCTCCCCCCTGTCATCGTTGTAGAACAGGACTGCTCTGTGTCAGGAGTTCGTGACATGCGGGCACACCTCGGTGAAAATGTCCATTTCTCCTGACAGAACCGTGCAGGTCCGTCCGGTGTCACGATCTCCTGACATGGGGGCAAGCAGAGACACCCGTGTTTCCCATGACTCTTGATATCGATGAGCGGTTTGACAAAGACGGAATAGACAGCCCCGGACGTCTCGAAGAAATCAATCTCAAGCGCCAGCTAGGTCTTTCCTTCAGCCGTGGTTATTGTTCACTTCAGATGTCACTTTGTTGACAAGCGAACTCTTCCCCGATCCGGTTATGCCTTCGATCAGGGCGATACGGCCAGAACTCCCCGCACCGCTATCATGGAGGTGAGATTTTTCAGGTCATCTCTTCGGCCAGAATACGAGTCGGGTGGAAAGGGGCCGTGTGTATCGACGATAGCTCCCATGCCGCATCATCGTGTAGTACCAATTAATTAATTTACTTTTTTTATTATATTTATACGATTATCATTGGTGGCGGTGGAGTGGCATCACGATCCAGACATGGCGACCGTGCCGAAAAAATCGAGAAGTGAGTATTATGGACTGGAGACACCGATGTCGAGTTCCATCTTGTGCCCAGCTCTACTCAGGAGCCTGATACGAATCCCGCTGGGATCGCCTTTCATCCACCGAAGGTTTGCAGGGCTCGGTACAGCCGATATGGTGGTGCCGGCCGTTGAGAACAAGGCCTGGCATTCATCGACAACCACGCCCCCGTTTGCGCGTATGAGCCGGGGATGGGTGGTGGGCGTCCAGTGCTGTGAGACGCCGGCCTCGCCGGTATGGGACGTGGTGGCGCGTTATCCACAGGGGCAATGGCGACGGATGGCTGCCAGCCGTCATCGCTCGCCGGCGATCCGCGGTCAGGCGGACCGCGCGGGATGCATGGAGAAGGGATACACGGAGGATACGGTAGCCCATCAGAAATGATTGAAGACTGGCGAAGGATGGAAGATACCCCGGCGAGGTCAGGCTCGTCGACCTTTTCGATCGGCGGGGGCACGAGCAGCAGGGGCGCCGGCCGTGTGTCATTGTCGGGGAGGCGAACGGCCTGGTCGTCGCGATCCCGCTGACCAACAACGTCCGCCGGTTGGCTTTCAACTATACGCTCCTGGTCGAGCCCGACCGCCGCAACCGCCTCTCGGCCCCGAGCGTGGCGATGGCCTATGACCGTGATCGCATCACAACACCGTCCGAGCTCATCCGCGAGCGGCCCCTTTATCTCAGGCTCCGTCAGGAGTCGCCACCCCGTGAAAGGGAGCGAGGATAGGTTCATCCTGACGAACGGCCGAGAGAAGATGAGTCGAGGGGACCATGCGCGTCAGGGACGTACTCCGGTTGATTGAGGATAACGGGTGGTCTCTCGTGGCAACGAAAGGGAGCCACCGGCAGTACAAACACCCGGAGAAACCGGGGCGGATCACCGTCGCCGGCCATCCTGGCGACGAACTCGCTCCGGGGACCGTGAATAGTATCTTAAAACAGGCAGGACTAAAGGAGAACTGATATGCACCGGTACCTTGTGGTCATCGAGAAGGCCGACGCCAACTTCTCCGCATACTCCCCAGACCTCCCGGGCTGCGTCGCGACGGGGGCCACCCGCGAGGAGGCGGAGGAGCGGATGCGCGAGGCGATCGCGTTCCATCTCGAGGGCCTCCGCGAGGACGGCCTGCCGCTGCCCGATCCGCAGGCGTCGGCCGCGTACGTCGCGGTGTGAGCGCCGGCGTTCAGAGGGTCAGCCCGGGAGAGAGTCTTTTTCATTCCCTTCCGCCCGCACGTGGCGGGATCGGTCTCTCTCCCGGAATGGAATGTAAGGCCATCACTCGACCTCGATCACCGGGAGTTCGACGACGTTCCCCGTCTCGTCCACGCGGACCAGGCCGCACCGGATCCGCTCCCGGTTGCAGTACCGCATGAACCGGTCCCGCTCGCTCTTCGTGCTCACGATCTGGATGGAGCCGCCGGACTGCAGGCTCACGAACAGCCACCTCGCCAGCCGGCCCGATCTCCTCCTGGCAGCGGGAGAAGGCAGTCAGGTCGGGAAGCTGCGTCGTTCTCATCCCTCCCGCTCGGCGCCCTCCCCGCAGAGGTGCCGTCCGAACTCCGTCCACGAGTGGCCCGGGACGAATAGGCTCCTGGTTTTGCAATCGCACCGACTCTTCCGAACCCGGTTGCAGGCCAGGTGCCGTGCCGCCTGTCGCTCGGACAGGAACTCTTCGATGACACGCCGGTCATCCTCGGTCAGCCGATCTTCGGCCGGCGCCCGACGAAACGATCGGGGGATGGTGGTGCGGAACTGGGTAGGGTAAAAAAGGGGGGGAATGGCCTCCCTGTCAGACCATGTGGCCCATAGGCTTTGAACTACGAGAAGGAGCGCCGTGGGAGAGATTTGAACTCCCGAGGTGCGGGGCACCAGCAGCTTTCAAGGCTGCCGCCTTACCGGACTAGACTACCACGGCCCAAATTAAAAGGGGGCGGAAATCACATGAGCGTATCGCTCGTGGTCGGTCTTCATGCACCCGTCTCCTGCCCCTCAGTTTCTGGCCCTTCTCCAGGGAACGGTCGAGGTGGAGACGAGCGACGGGGATGTGATTCGGTTCGATCCGGGCGCCCTCATCCTGCTCGGGGAGACATCGGAGACGGGGCACCTCACGTTCTCCGTCGTCCCTGCGCCGGCGGCCGATGCCAGCGGGCTTCACCCCCGTTTCTCTCGAATCTATATAGAGTGCTGGACCGATTACTGTTCATGCGATTCTCGATATGTCTTCTCACTCTCGCCCTTCTGCTGGCAGCGGCTCTCGCTGCCGGCTGCACGAACCCCGCGGCCCCTCCGGGGAACCAGTCGGTGGCGGCGCCGACGGCCACGGCGGCTCCGGCCGCCGGGTCGAATGCCTCGCCCGAGGAACTCGTGGCCTTCGTCGAGAGGGCTTACGAGTTCGTCCACGTGCACGGACAGGAGGCCGCGCTCAGAGAGTTCAACAACCGAACGGGCCGGTTCGTCGACGGCGACCGGTACATCTACGCCTACGATGTGAACGGGACGCTCCTCGCGCACCCGTACCAGCCTGATCTGGTCGGGACGGACCGAACGAACTGGACCGACGTCCGCGGGCTGCCCTTCGTCCGGGTCGGCAACGCGACCGCTGCGAACGGCGGTGGTTTCATCGCGTACCTGTACCCGGCGCCGCGGAACGGGACAATCAATGAGACGGCGCCGGAGGCGTACGAGCCGAAGCTCGGGTACGTGGCTCCGGCTGGAGGGGGGATGTGGGTCGGCTCGGGGGCGTACCTCGGAGACATGGCGCACAACGGCACCGGCCCGGACCCGGTCGCGGAGATGGTCGGGCTTGTCGAGCGCTGCGCCGCGTACGGGCGCGCGGCGGGGGCGACAGCGGCATTCAGCGAGATCTCGAACCGGTCCGGGCCCTTCGTGGACGGCGGCGGGCACTACATCTACGCTTACGACTACAACGGCACACTCCTTGCCCATCCCCACCTGCCCGGGAAGGTCGGGACCAGCCTGATCGAGCGGCGCGACCCGTTCGGGATGGAGAACATCCGGGCGCTTGCCGAGACCGCACGTTCCGGCGGCGGCTACATCGTCTTCATCTGGCCGAACCCCGAGAACGAGAACCGGGACGAGCTGAAGATCGGGTACGTCCTCCCCGTCGACGACACCTGGTGGGTCGGCTCGGGGACCTACCTGGGAGAGATCACGGGGACGGACGCGTCCCTGTCGGCGGCTCCGTAACCGTTCTCTATTTTCGGTCCTCTGCGCACCGGCCGGATCGATCGCTACCCGGTTCGTTCGATGAGGTTCCCTGCCGAAAGGATCCCCGCCAGGGAGACGGCGCCCCCGGCGCTGACTCCGTCATCGAACTCGAACGGAGGCGCCGACCCGCCCGGGAATCACCCCGCGGGGTCGGTTGGGGGAAAAGAAGGGCTTTCAGTCCCCAGGAAGGGTGCCTCAGCCGAGCTTCCGGTACGGCGCGGTCTCGAGCGGGCCGGCGAAGAGCGGCCCCCTCTTCTTTGCACAGCCCTGGTTGTGGGGGTCGCGTTCTGGGACTCGGTCGTCGCCTGGTCCCTCCAGGACCCGATATACGTGATCTTCGCACGGCCCACGTGACCCGCAACGGGTCGCAGGAGATGTTTTCCCCTCGCTCCCTGGACTCCCGGACCAGGCCCCTGGGCGAGTTTCGCGAGATCCTCGATGCTCGCCGCCTGCAGGGTGCTCATCGCCACGATGGTGCTCCTGCAACGGCTCTTCTGATGCCGGTTGGCATCCGGGTTTTTTTCCGGCGTGGACACATCCACGCGCCTGGCCCGGCGTTTTCCCGTGCCTCGAAGGCCCCTGTCATTGCTGCCGGCGACCGCGACAAGAGGCCGAGCAGCCGCAAACCCGAGGTTACATAAGGGGAATGGCCTAAGATAGATGCGTGGTGCGTGATGGCATTTGATCTCTCAAAATGCGACTTCTCCCGATGCCGGGGAGACTGCCTGGTCCGCTGTCCCTACGTGGCGTACGACGAGGGCGCTGCCAAGCAGGCTGTGCAGTCCCTGATCAGGGGTGAGGCGCACCCGATCCTGAAGGCGTGCATCACCTGTGCGGCGTGCAACGACTTCTGCCCGACGGGCGCGAACCCCTGGGACCTGATCGCGAGGCGCCAGGAAGAGACGGACGTGCTCGGCATCCCCATCGACGCCAAGCCGTCGAGCGACTGGCTGACGAAGCCCGCCACGGTCCTCCGGCGGGGCACACCCGGGGGACCGCTCATCTCCGCCGGGGGCATCTACGAGGTCGTACCCCAGGTTGAGTTCCTCACGGGACAGGTGTTCGAGGACGCGACCATCATCGGCGGCGGGCCGTACGCCTGCGGGTTCACCGAGACCCACCTCGGCAGGGCATCACGTCCGGTCACGCACCTTCCGCAGTTCATCGCGAACCTCACGAAGGCGGCGGAGGAGTTCGGGGTCGACGAGATCGTCTTCTCCCACGACGCCTGCTACGACACCGCGACGACGCTCGCGATGCAGCAGCGGGTGGAGGTACCCTTCCGGCCGGTCCACATCCTCGAGTACATCCGGAACTGGCTCCGCGACCACCCAGCCCGGATCGTCAATCCGCTCAACATCAGCGTCGCGATCCAGGGGGGCTGCACGACGCGATATGCGCCACGGGGCGGGGACCGCGAGATCTGGTCCGACTGGCTCCGGGAGATCTTCGAGATGATCGGGGTCACCTCCGTCGAGGAGAAGCGGACCTACACCGGCGAGAACCGTCTCTGCTGCGGGTGCGGCATCTTCCACACCGAGCACGAGCGAGCGCTCGGGATCCAGGAGCGGAACATCCGTGACGCCGCCGGCGCGGGGGCGGCGGAGCTCGTCTTCATCTGCCCTGCCTGCATCGCCGTGATGCGGGGGAGCTGCAAGAAACTCGGTCTCGAGCCGATCTACATCACCCAGCTCGTCAAGCGAGCGCTGGGAGAGGACCTGGGGCCTGCCGGCACCGCCGCGTTCGGCTACCCGGTGAAGTGACCAGGCGAGGTGAGAAAAATGGTGAAGTTTTCACAGGAGATGAAGGAGGGGTTGCGGGTTCCCGGCAAGGGCGGGAGCCTGGTCTACCTCTGCACGTCCAGCAGGGACGGAAACCCGAACATCGCCGCGATGCGGTTCGTCGCCACCTACATGGACGACAAGATCCTGATCGCCGACATGTTCCTGCTCAAGACGAAGGCGAACATCAAGGAGAACCCGAACGTGGCCGTCGCCATCTGCCACCCGCTGGACGAGGGGCGGTGGTGGGTCTTCCGTGGGAAGGCCGTCGACATCGAGTATGGATTCCCGCGCGACTTCGACTGGTACGGCGCGAACGCGACGGACATCCTGAACGAATGGGGTGACTGGAACCGCTCCGAGCCCCCGGACGAGGTGCCGCCGGACATCGTCTTCCCGAAGGCTGCCCAGCGGGGCATCGTCGTCGTGCACGTCGAGGAGGGATACTCGATCGAGCCGGGGCATGCCGGCGATGACCTCTTCGGAGGGCGATCAGCATGACGGTGACCCTGACAGACAGGATGAAGGCCTGGGTCGAGGTGATGGGCTGCCACCTCTGCGTTGCTACCCGCACGGGTGTGCCCTCCGTGGTGCTGGGTCGGTACGCGCGGGTGACTGCCGATGACGAGGTGGTCTTCGCGCTCGCAGAAGACGAGGCACGGATCATCGCGCCCGTGCTGGACGAAAATCCCCGGGTGGCGTTCGGGATCTCCCGACAGGGAGGCATCCGAGCGGCATACCAGTTCAAGGGGATTGGGGACCTCATCCGCTCGGGCGAGGTCTTCAACGATATCGCCGGTTCGGCGAAGGAGGAGAAGAGGTTCGACGCTGCAGCCGTTCTCCGGGTACGCCTTACCGAACTCTACTGCACGAAACCGGGTTACGAGGCAGGGCTGAGGCTGGATGGCATGCCGCCGGCGGAACTCGACGCGTGGGAGAGCCGGCGCTGGAAGGACGTACCGAGAAAGAAGGCCTGAACCGTGGGTGAAACAGGAGCAGAGACCGACGGGGAAACCTCGGGAAGGAAGACGCCGAAGCAGTATCCCTGGATCATCCCCTTCTCATGCGAGGGGTGCGGGGACTGCGTCGAGGTCTGCCCGACAGGCTCTATCGAACTCGTCGACCTCGGAAAGAAGGTCGACAAGGCATGGATCACCCATCCGGACACGTGCATCGGGTGCGGGAAGTGCGCGCAGGCCTGCGTGGTGGGCGCGGTGCAGATGACGGCATTCGTGGACAGGGCGCTCCTGCGGTATCGCGAGAAGACGACCCCGTCCTGACGGGCAGCTCACTGCCGCGTCCCTTCGCGAACACCGAACGACTCGAGCAGCACGGCAGGGTCCGGGGAGCCGAAGTGGTGCACCGTCCCGGTTGACAGGACGTTGACCGTCACCTCTGCCGGCGAGAACCCGAGGTGCGATTCCACCTTCACGAGGTCGTGCCCTGCGTCGGCCAGTACCCGGGCAAATGGTCTCCCGTAGTCGGGGGAGGTCCGGGAGTGGAGGTGCGCAAAGACCGGGTCCTCTTCCGCCACGATGAGGCAGACCGATCCACCGTAGATGATACAGTCGTTGGTCGTTCCCATTGCCTCGAGGACGGTCTTTTTCACGGGCGCGATCGGCACCCGGCTCGTGGCGTGAAGGACCCGACGGGTATCATATCCCCCTTCTTCGAGCCTGTGGAGGGTCGCAGTGACGATCCGCCCGGGTACCTGGACGGAGCCGACGATGCTGCGTGTCGGTGCGACGAGGACGTACAGGTCGTCCGGTTCGATCCCGCAGGTCGTTGCGATCTGGCCGGTGACGTCCTCTCCGGGAAGAGCCTCCGATTCGAGTGCCAGCACCCCGACCGTTGCGGTGTCCTGATAGGCGATCTTCCGGTAGGTCTCCTTCGGTTTCTGTGCCAGGGCCCGCGCAGGGCCTGAAGCCATACCCGAGTAGTCGCCGACCTTCAGCACCCAACCCGCCTTCTGCGAACCGAGGCACGCGACGGCTGGATGGTTCACCACGAGGTGCAGGAACGGGACGTGTATCTCACCCACCCTCTCCATGGTGATCGCTGTCGTTGCGAGCCCGCCCAGGCAGACCTCGACGAAGTGGGCGCCCGCCTGGATGCTGCCTCGCGCATGGACACCGCAGTCGATGAGGGTCGCACCGTTCCTGTGCTCCTCGACCCGGACTCCGAGCTCTGCCTGGTGTTCCATCATCATCCCGACGATGGTCATGGCCCCCCTGTTGACGCTGATGATCGCTCTCACCCCCTGTATCGATTGACCTGCGGGGCGTTTAATCGGTTTCGATTGACAACCCCGGGTGTTCTCCTGACACAGCGAACCGGCGGCCGAACCTGCATGCCCGCCGAGAGCCGCTGCCGGCTCCCCGGTGTGGTGATGGTTGTGCCTGCTGTCGCGGCGGGAGGCATAGAAGGAAGAGACACCCTGCGCCGGGTGATGATCCGGTCCGCTGCGTCATTCGGTGCATGGCCTTTCCTGGTGGAACCGGTTCACCGTCTACCCGTTGGGCTTCATCCACCCTGGTCGCAACCCTCCGACCCTGTGCGGTCGTGGATCACATCGGGCCAGGCGCGGGAGACGGTGTTCATGCACCCACTCATCTCATTGGGACGAACGAGGTACCGGACCCCTTTCACGACGAAAGGGTGCTCCTCCATCGAGACGGATGGTGTCGAAACCGGGGTGTCGACGGATCGAGATCCTTCAAGAGCGGCCCCTCCCCGCCGACACGATCAGCACGCAATCGTGCGATTGGACTCTCGCTCTTCTTCATTCCGCCCGGGGACGCCCGAATGGGTGGCGTTGACACGGGAGGCGCGTGTTTGAAGCGGAATTCGGACGTCCGTCTCAATGATACAAGCGACCCCGAACCGGTGTCGTGGGAATGCCGGCGAACCATTTTTCAAAAAAATTTTTATAGAATAATTTATCCTTGCAATTGCTCATTGAGCATATACCATGAAAAAAATAATTCTTTCTATCGCGGCTCTATTCATCGGTCTACTGGCCGTCGGGGTTGCGAGCGCCGACACCGTCGTGCAGTCCAACCCGGCGATCGGCGAGTCTGCCGGCATCGGGATCGTCGGGGCCCCTGCTCCCGTCGTGAACCAGCAGTCGGCACCGCTCACCAACGCGATCGGCTCGCCGATGACCCAGGCGGCGGTCGGACAGTGGTTCTCGATCGGCGGTTGGTACTGGTATGAAGTGCGCAACGGCGTTCGCACGCCCGATCGGTACCAGTACGTCACCCTCCAGCACTCGAGGAACGGGGGCTCCTGGTCGACGATCGGGAGCGGGTACACCAACTCGAACGGCTATATCGGCTGGTCGGTCAAAGAGCCCACTGCCGGCACGTACCGCTACCGCTCGGTGAACACGGGGTACTACTCGAGCATCAAGACGTACGTCGTTGGGTCGTCGGTCTGGGCTTCGTTCTACGCCTCGCCCACCGTCGGCACCAGGTCGACGAACTTCAAGTTCATCGGCTCCGCGGGGGGCGCCACGCCGAAGACCTATTACTGGACCTTCGGGGACGGGAAGAGCGCGTACGGCAAGACCGTCTACCACAAGTACGCCACCACCGGGTACAAGACCGTCAAGCTGACGGTGAAGTTCACGAACGGGTGGTCCGCCTGGATGCAGCGCTCCAATTATATCCGGGTCCGTTAACCCCTTTTTTCCTTTTCACCCGTGCCGCCCGGGCTCTCCTGTTCGCCAACCACGGTGCCGAATCCCATGGTCTGACCTCTTCCAGAATGCGGTCCCGGCACCGGTTCTTCTCGACAGCTCGACCGGTGTCCTCCAGGGGGGTGACGCCCCCCCCTGCCGCGAGGGTCGTCGGTCCACCTAACGCCGGCGGTAGCGCCGGAAGAGGAACCAGGTTCCGCCGGCGATCACCGCCAGCATGAGCACCCCGAGGAGGGGAACCAGGGACTGCTCGTGGACGATCACGCGGTACTCGTCGGTCTTCTCGGCCTGGTCGGCGACCACCCGGACGCTGAACCGGTATTCGCTCGCCGGTATCGATGCCGGCGGTATCACCCGTGCCCGGATCGCGGCGGTGTCACCCGGCGGGACCGACCCGATCCCCTGGGGGGTGAGGACGGCCGACCAGCCCTGGGGGGCGCTGATGCTGGCGTTCAGGTTCGTCAGCGCACCGGTGGTTCCACCGTTTCGCACGGTGATGTTGAACTCGAGCGCATCCCCGCGCGTTATGTCGTACTGGTAGCGTTCGGCGGTGACCCGCATCTCCGTTGCACCCTGCATCCGGACGGTGAGGTTGCGGGCGTACGTCCCCCCGCCGCCGAGGACGGTTGCCGTCAGGTTGTAGGTCCCCGGCACGGCGTTCCGACTCGGGATCGCCTCGATCGTGAGCCGCCGACCTTCGCCCGGCGCCAGGGCGACCTCATCGAGCTCGGCGCTGTTCCCGTCACGGTCCCGGAACCGCACGTACCAGTCCTGCGGCACGTCCTCCGAACCCAGGCGGTAGACGTCCTCGGTCCTCCCGATGTTCCGGAGCTCCATCTCGAACTGTGCGTTCCGCCCCGCCGTCCCTATCACGGAGGAGGTCTCGAGCCTCACCTCTGCCGCGTAGGGCCTGGGCTCCAGGGTGACCGTGCCGAGGTCGGTGACCACGCCTCCCTTCAACCGGACGCCGGCACGCGTAACAACGGCGTAGCCCTCGCGACCGACTCGCACGTCGTAGGTGCCCGGCGTCACCTCGAGATCGACCGTCCCATCGGCGGCCGTCATCACCCGGTCAACCGCAGTCGCCCTCCCGGGAGAGAGGAGATCGATCTCCGCGCGACGGACGGCGTTACCGTCCTTGTCGTTCACCACGAGGCGAAGCCGCGCCCGGTCTCCCGCGTGCGACCGGCTGATCGTGACGTACAGTGGGTACGATCTCTCACCGACGTGGACACTCATTGGATACTGTCCCGGCTCCGTCTCCGCGGCCGTCTCCACCTCGAACCGGACACTCCGCTGGCCTCCCTGGGGGATGTCGATCATCGAGACCTCTCGCCGGTCCTCATCCGTGAACCGATACTCCCAGCCGGCGGTTCGGGAGGGGAGAGTGGCACGCAGGCGACGGACCTTCTCTTCTGCCCCGCGGTTCTCGACGTTGAGGACGAAGATGGCCGTCTCTCCGGCCTCGATCGTCCGGGCAGGGAAGTCGGACTGGACCCGGAGGCCCTGGTTCGCGGCACCCTCCGGGCTCGAGTTCCCGTCATCCGGGAGGGGCGTGTCGGTGGTCTCCGGGGACGTCTCCCCGTCGTCACCCGGGTCGGCGAAGGTGCTGTTCGTTTCGCCGGCGACCATCGGCAGCCCTGAGGCCGTGATGGCGGCGCAGAGCATCAGCACGCCGAGGAGCAGGAGCACGGTGAAGAGGCGGGGAGAGGGGGGGCGTGTCATGGCTCACTACCTGATATCGATTCTCATGAAGCGTGCGTATGCCAGGCCGAAGAAGAGTGCCGGGATGACCAGGAGGGCGACCAGGTTGGGAAGGATCGACTCCAGGACGTTGGGGACCGGGGCGGTTGTCGATTCTGGCCCTGGCTGGTCACTGCCGGGGGATACGTCCTCTGTTCCGGAGCTTGCCACGCTCGCCACGACGGGGACCGTCAACTTGCGCATCACCTGCTGGAAGTTCAGGCTCGGAGAGAAGAGGCTTATCGCACCCTCGAGGGAGAGCCTCCTCTCTTCGTACTGCTGCAGCTCCCTCTCGTACTTGAGGCTCTCCTCGATCCCGATCCCGGTGGGTTCGGTCCCGTCTCCGGCACCGGTGACCATTGACGGCTCGGTTCCCTCGATCGATGGGGCGTCTGCCGTCTCTGTCGGAGAGAGGGCTCGGGGTACAGGCGGCTCGGGCGGAGGGCCGATGACGACTCCGGCAACGCTCGGGTCCACGAAGACCGGGAGGAGGGACGAGAGGACAATGAAGACGACCAGGGATGCGACGAGCGCCGTCCCACCGGTTCGACTGGCGGTGGAGATGAGGAGGGCCACCGAGAAGTAGGAGACGACCAGGAGGAACGCTGCGAGCGCGAGCACGCCGAGCGCGAAGGTCTCGTACCCGTCGGGAACCACGCCGAAGGCGAGTAACACCGCGAGGATGATGGCGAACGTCACGAAGACGAGCCCGGCGATCGCCCCGATTCCCCCGAGCCCCTTGCCGTTGATCACCTCGTCCCGGTAGACAGGGTGCGAGAGGAGGAGCTTGAGCGAGCCGCCCTCCTTCTCCCTGGTGACGAGGTCGAAGCCCATCGCGATCCCGAGGATCGCGCCTAGGAGGAGGATCTGCTCCCCGACCGAGTTGAAGACGTCGAGGAGCGAGCCGCCAGCGGTCGATCCCAGGTCCGCGGCACTCTCCCCGACCGTTCCCATGGTGCCGGCATACCGGTCGATCGCCATCCTGTACGTCAGCATCCCTCCGATCAGCCCGATCGAGACGACGAGGAGGAGGAGAACCGCGATCAGGAGAAAACGTCGTGACGTCAGGTGGTCCCGGAACTCCTTTCCGGCGATCACGCGCAACCTCGAGAGGTTCATCTCGACCGGCCCCCCGTCTTACGTTGCATGGTAGTACCTCATGAAGACCTCTTCGAGGGACGGCTCCTCGATCGCCATTCCCCGGATCGGCACCCCGGTAGCGGCGAGACGGTCGACCAGCCAGTCCCGGATGTCCCCGGTCACCTCGAGCCTCGCGCGCCGACGGTCGTCGTCGAACTCGGATGCGAGGATCGCGGGGTGATCGAGTTCGGGGAGCGGCGCCCTGGTCTCGACCCGGATCGCCATGACGGGTGCAGACTGCGCGAGCTGGACCGGCAGGTCCGAGACGGAGCCGGTCGTGATGAGCCGCCCCCGAACCAGGATGGCGAACGAGGTACAGACCTTCGAGACCTCGGGGAGGATGTGGGACGAGACCACGACCGTCCTCCCCTCGGCACGGAGCGACCGGACGATCTCGCGATACTCGGCGACGCAGACCGGGTCGAGGTTCGCCGTTGGCTCGTCCAGGACCAGGACATCGGGGTCGTTTAACAGCACCTTTGCGATCCCGAGTCGCTGGACCATGCCGCGGGAGTATCCACCGACCTTCTTTTCGAGCCCTGCAAGGTTCACGCGGTCCAGGACAGCGGTGATCCGCTCCGTGCGGGATGACCGGGGGAGGTCGTACAGGGCTGCGAAGAACTCGAGGTTCTGCTCGGCGGTCATGTTCTCGTAGAAGCCGACATCGTCGGGCATGAACCCCATCCGCCGCTTCACAGCGATCGGTTCGAGGGCCACGTCGACACCGTCGACCAGGCACCTTCCCGACGTGGGCTGTACCAGGCCGACGAGCATCAGGATGGTCGTGGTCTTCCCCGCCCCATTCGGGCCGAGGAGTCCGAAGACCTCGCCCCGGGGTATCTCGAGCGAGAGGTCGTCCACGGCGGCGACGCCGTCGTACTCCTTTCTGAGCCGTTCAAAGGTGATCATCTTCGCCTCAACCCGGTCTCCGACACCTGGTGACGATCGGGCCGGCTCCGGTCACGTATAAGGATCGCACTATGTTATCATATTATAAAAATGGCGGTGAATGTTTTTGACGGGTCTTCCGGTCCCCTCCGCGAACAGGAGCCCAACGGGCCCTCCAGACGTGCGCCTCCCTGGTCTCTACTCGCTCCAGACGACCACCGGGTCGATGGTCGCGTCGATCATCAGGTCGAAGGGGATGTGGGTGCACCATCCGGCCTTCTCGAACATCTGCTGGAAGCAGATGCCCACGATCATCGCCGTCGGGTACTGGTCCAGAAACGCCGTTACGTTCTCGTGCGAGACGCCGCTGTTGTCCATCGAGAGCCCTCCCATCACCACGATCACGTTCGGGTGCAGGTCCTCGGGGGCGTCTCCGCCCTGCATGCCCAGGTACGGGACGAGTTCGAGACGTCTCGCCTTCGTCTCGTCGACTCCGGGCACGAAGACCTGCTGCACCGGGAAGGACCGGATGGCGAAGGCGAGTAGCTCGACGAACGGCGTGCAGGTGCCCGGCACGCCGCAGTAGACGACCTGGTCCCCGGCCGAGAGCCCGAGGCCCTCGATATACTCACGAAACGGCCTGAGCATCCCGGGGACGCCCTTCAGCACTGAACGCTGCTCCATGGTCAATGGATGGGGGTGCGGTCATATCAAGGGATCGGCCCGCCTTGGCACCGAACCCGGGTAACATTTCTATACGATTAACGTCTTTTCGGTGGTATGTCACCATCTCTCACCGACAAACTGGTCGGATTCCTCGTCCGTCCGGTGGAGACGTTTCGGGCGGCACGGGACGAGTCCCTCACCGACGCCGGCATCTACTATTTCGTGCTCCTGGTGATCAGCGCGGTACTCCATGCGGTCATCGCGTTCCTCGGGATCAGCGCGGCCGATACGAGTTCGACCGGTTTCAACCTGGGGATGTCGGGCAGTGTCGGTGCGTTCGTCGGCGCCCTGATCATCGCGTTCATCGGCGGTATCATCGGCCTGCTCCTCTGGTCGGTCTTCCTGCACGTCGGCGCGAAGGTGGCCGGCGGACGGGGTGACTTCGCCGACTCATTCAAATCGGCCGTCTACTCCCAGACTCCGAGCCTGCTGCTCGGCTGGATCCCGGTAATCGGCTTTATCTTCGGGCTCTGGTCCCTCGTGCTCCTCTTCCTGGGCGTGCGGGAGCTCCACGAGGTGGACACGGCGAAGGCGATCATCGCGGTCGTTGTCGCACTCGTGCTCTTCCTGATCGTGGTCGCGATCTTCGCATTCCTCGGGATTGCGTTCCTCACCGGCATCGCCGGGATGGCGAGCGTCCCCGGCGTGACGGCCCCGGTGGCCTGAGCCTTCCCTTTTTCTGTTTCTCTCTGTGCCGATCCTGGAGATGGTATTCTCCCGCCAATCCCTGGTTATTACCAGGTTCCGCGGGTATTCGCTGGATTATTTGGGAACCCTTAAAAAGATGGAGTGGCCATGCAGAGTGTATGACTCTCTCTCTTACCGAGAAGATCACGGGGTTCGTCATGCGCCCCGTCGAGACGTTCCGCGAAGTCCGGGGCGAAACCTTCGGGGATGCCGCCACCTACTTCGCCGTGCTGCTGCTGATCAACGCCGTCCTCTCTGGCATCGTCGGCCTCCTTGGGTTCCGATCGGTCGGCATGCCCGGCGCCGACATCGCGGGAGCGGGAGGTCTCGGCGGGATGATCGGAGCCTTCATCATCGCCGTGATTGCCGGCATCATCGGACTCATCATCGGGGCGATCATCCTCCACATCGGCGTTATCATCATGGGCGGCCAGGGCGGGTTCATCTCGACCTTCAAGGCGACGGTCTACGGCCTCACGCCGTACTACCTGCTGGGATGGATCCCCGTCATCGGTTTCCTCGCCGGGATCTGGGGCCTGATCGTCGAGATCTTCGGCATCCGGGAACTCCACGACATGGACACCGGGAAGGCGGTCATCGCCTGGGTGATCTCGGTCGTGATCGTGATCATCATCGCGGTGATCCTTGCCGTGGTCATCGGTGCTGCCATCTTCGGGCTGCTGGGCATCGCGTCTGCCACGACCACCCCCGTAATCACCTCCTGATCCACCCCCTTTTCTCTCTCTTCTTCGCGCGACCGGTAACCTAGAAGTGGTCCTCTTTCCAATAGCCTCTGGATGATGGACGGCGACGGGGAGGGGCCGGTCAACAAGACCAACGTCGAGCGGCTCACCAACGCCTTCTTCGGGTTCACGATGACCCTGCTGATCCGGAACCTGGCGGTCCCCGACATCGCGACAATGACCGATGAGGTGATCCTCACGACCGCTGGCCGGTACCTCGTCGACCTCGCGATCTATCTCTTCGTCTTCCTGGTGCTCGGCGTCTCGTGGGTGATGGTCTTTCGGGTCTACCGTAACATCGTCGCGGTCGACATGGGGTTCGTGGTCCGGGTCTTCTTCGCGCTCCTCTTCGTGGTCTTCCTTCCCGTCACGAGCCAGCTGGACACGGCCCTCGACAGTCCGATCGGGGGCGTCTTCGCCCAGGTCAACCTCCTGCTCCTCGGGGTGATGACCTGGTCGCTCTTCCGCTACGCGGTCCGTACCCCCGCCCTCCGGAACCCGCGTCTCTCCCATCCCCGGGTGATCCGGCTCGTGAACCGGGAGTACCTCATCATCCCCGTGCTCTCGGCACTCGCCCTCGCCCTCTCGGTGCTGGAGATAACCCTCGCCGGGATCGTCTACCTGGCAGCGCCGTTCGTCCTCTGGTGGATGATCGACCGCGACGGGCTCGACTCCTGATCGTCAGAGCGCTCTTGTGCGTCCTGGACTGGCGACCTGGCCCCCTATCACGATCAGTGAGCCGAGCGGCTCCGCTCCGGGGTCAGCACTGTGGGCCCGAGCACCGCAGAGGGTGGAACGACGAAAAAAAGGGGTGGGACGGGATTTACGCGAGGTAATCTTCGGGGCGCGGGAGCTGCTCCTTGAGCCCCTTGCGCTTCCGGATCGCCATCACGACGTCCTTCACCATGCTCGCGGGCACGATCTCGAACCCGGCGAACTCCTGGGACCACATCGCTCGTCCCTCGGTGGCAGAGCGGATATCGCCGGCAAAGCCAAAGAGCTCGGCGACGGGCGCCTTGCCCACGACGGTGACCGTGTCGCCCTCGGAGGTGATGTCGAAGACCTGTCCGCGCCGGCCCTGGAGCTGCGAGGTGGCCGCGCCCATCTGGTCGGTCGGGACCGTGATCGAGATCTTCTGCATCGGTTCGAGGAGCGAGTCTCCGGCGAGCAGGAGGCCCGCCTTGATCGCCGAGCGCGAAGCCGGGATCACCTGGGCGGGGCCGCGGTGGATCGCGTCCTCGTGGAGCTTGACGTCCACGAGCCGGATCTTCATGTTCTGGACCTTCTCGTCGGCGAGAGGACCGCCGGCGAGCGCCTCGTGCACGCCCTCGAGGACCAGTTCCATCGTCTCGTTGAGGTACTGGATACCCTTGGTCATGTCGACGAACATGTTGGTGCCGTAGATGTCCTTGACGGACTTGGCCTCGTCCTTATCGAAGCCGGCTGCAACCAGGGTGTCACGCCGCTCGAGCATGGGCTGGTTCATGCTGATGTCGCCCGCCTTGATCATCTCGACGATGTTCTGGGGCAGGGGCTCGAGGTCCACGTAGAACCGGTTGTGGCGGTTCGGCGACTTGCCTTCGACGCTCGTCGCGACTCCCGTCGGGGTCTCGCGGTAGACGACGATCGGCGGCGAGGTGACGATCTCGACGCCCTTGTCGCGCTTGATCCGGCCCGTGATGATCTCGAGGTGGAGCTCGCCCATTCCGGCGATCAGATGCTCGCCGGTCTCCTCGTTGATCGTGACGTTGAGGGTCGGGTCTTCCTTCGCGACCTGGCGGAGCACCTCGACGAGCTTGGGCAGGTCCTTCATGCTCTTCGCCTCGACCGCGACGGTCATGACCGGCTCGGAGTAGTGCTTGAGGGACTCGAACGGCGTGATCTCGCGGAGGCTCGTCACCGTCGAGCCGACGATCGCGTCCTTCAGGCCCGTGACCGCCGCGATGTTGCCGGCGGGGAGTTCCTCGACCTGGATACGGGTCGGACCCATGAAGATCCCGGCCTGCTGGATCCGGTTGGAGCGCTGGGCCGCGCCCATGATGTAGACCTCGACGCCGCGCTTCATCGTGCCCGAGAAGAGTCGGCCGGTCGCGATCTCGCCCGCATTCGCGTCGAACGAGATGTCCGTGACCATCATCGTGATCGGGCCGTTCGGGTCGCAGGCGTACATCGCCTTGCCCTCGGGCGACTCCTTGTCGCCGTGCCAGATCACGGGGATCCGCCGCTTCTGCGCATCGATCGGGTTCGGCAGGTGGCGCACCACCATGTCGAGCAGGACCGCGTGGAGAGGCGACTTCTTGGCGAGCGCCTTCATTTCGCCGGCCCGGCACATCTGGTAGACGTCCTTGAACGAGACGCCCGAGGTCTTCATGAACGGAGCTGAGACGGCCCAGTTGTAGAGCGCCGAGCCGAAGGCGACCGTGCCCTTCGCCGCATCGAGCTTCCAGCCGGCGTTGTACATCTCCTCGTTCATGCCCTTGATCAGCTTGTTGACCTTGTCGATCACCTTGCCGAGGCGGATCTGCATCTCCTGCTCGTCCACCTTCAGCTCGTTGATCAGCCGGTCGACCTTGTTGATGAAGAGGACGGGCACGACCTGCTCCTTCAGGGCCTGCCGGAGCACCGTCTCGGTCTGGGGCATGGTCCCCTCGACCGCATCGACCACCACGACCGCTCCGTCGACCGCGCGCATCGCGCGCGTCACGTCGCCACCGAAGTCGACGTGACCGGGCGTGTCGATCATGTTGATCAGGTACTCTTTGTCCTCGTACTCGTGGACCATCGAGACGTTGGAGGCGTCGATCGTGATCCCACGGGCCTGCTCCTCCTCGTCGGAGTCCATGAAGAGCTGACGCCCGGCGAGCTCCTCGGAGATCATCCCCGCACCAGAGAGCAGGTTGTCCGAGAGCGTGGTCTTGCCGTGATCGATGTGTGCAACGATCCCGATATTGCGGATCAGCTCAGGCTTGTCCATGAGCTCTGTGACCCGGTCTACCATCTTCTTGCCGCGTGACATGTATGCACCAGAAAAAGGGGGGAGATTATCTGGCGGACTTCGCGATCCGCTCGCGCTCTTCTTTCTTGCCGACCGAGTAGGCCTTGACGTCGCCCTTCGAGGCGGCGATCAGCTCGTCGGCGAGTGCTGCTGCGACCGACTTCTTGCCGCGGCTCGCCTTCTGCACGCCCTCGGTGATGAACTTGAGTGCCGAGTCGACGCGCCGCTGCGGGGCCGTGTCGACCGACTTCGGGACGTTGATCCCGCCGTACTTCAGGCGGACCGTCTCCTCGCGGGGCCCCGCATTCGCAACGGCCTTGACGAGCACCTGGACCGGGTTCTCCTTGGTCTTCCGGGCGACGATCTCGAAGGCGTCCTTGACTATCCGGATCGCGAGCTGCTTCTTGCCCGTGTTGTGCTCGGACTGCATCAGGCGGTTGATCAGCCGCTCGACGATCAGCATCTGGCTCTTCGTGAAGTCCGCGCCGTTCAGCTTGCCGCAGGAGTGCGGCACGATCATCGAGTGAAGGTTCACGTACCGCTCGAGAGCGGGGTCCTCGATCTTCACCTCGCCGACATCGTAGAGGTTGAAGAGGAGCTTGGTCGTGCCGGTCGAAACCGGCTCGGTGGTCTCTGCTTCCATGATTAACGCCTCGGCTTCTCCTTCCGCCCGATCACCATCTCGTGGAGCGAGACGTTGTTGACCTGCGTGACCACGAACCGCACGCCGGGAATATCGCCCATCGAACGGCCGAGACGACCGCCGATGCCCTCGACCACGACCTCGTCGTGCTCGTCGATGAAGTTGATGGCGCCGTCACCGGCCGCGAACGCCGTCACCTGGCGGCCGTTCTTGATCAGCTGGACGCGCACGCACTTGCGAATGGCCGAGTTCGGCTGCTTGGCCTCGACACCGACCTTCTCAAGCACGATGCCCCGCGCCTGCGGTGCGCCCTCGAGCGGGTCGCTCTTGATGTCGAGTCCGAGGAGACGCCGCGCATAGTTCACGTCGCTCCAGCGGAACTTGTTCGAGTCCCGCTTCAATTTCCTGGCTGCGAATTTGCCCTGTCCCATGGGATACCCTCAATGTATACAGATATCGAGAACGGCTGTCACCGATCGTGAGATCAGTACTGCGACGGGAACGAATATATTCATTCGTACGCCCGGTTCCCGCTTGCGTATATTATTCGATCCGGCCGGGTAATAATATATTCTCACAGCACCACCTGTTGGGTGATGACCGTCCGGATCTACAAGGAGGTGGAGTTCGATGCCTCGCATCGCCTTCTTCAGTACGAGGGCAAGTGCCATAACCTTCACGGCCATCGCTGGAAGGTGGAGGTCTGGATCGAGGGGGTTCCCGACCCCGCTTCGTGCATCCTGCTCGATTACGCGCGGATCAAGGAGGTCGTCCAGCGGTTCGACCACCAGATCATCCTGAACGCGGCGGACCCGATGGTCACGGCGATCGAGGCGTTCCACCCGGTGGTGGTGACCGAGGGCGACCCGACAAGCGAGCTCCTGGCGTGCATCATCGCCGACGACCTGGACGCGGCGTGCCGCGCTGCCGAGGTGACCGCGCGCGTGACCCGGATCCGGGTCTGGGAGTCGAAGAACGCCTACGCCGAACTTGACCGATGAGAGTTGTCGAGGTCTTCCGTTCGCTCCAGGGCGAGGGGAGGAACCAGGGCCGGCCGACGGTCTTTCTCCGCCTGGCCGGCTGTAACCTCGCCTGCCGGTGGTGCGACACCCCGTACGCTCGTGACGGAGGGGAGGAGCGTGGCGCAGCGGACGTAGTCGAGGTCGTCCGGGCGATCGCCGGCCCGTGCCGGCTGGTCTGCGTGACCGGCGGCGAGCCCCTGCTCCAGCAGGATGCCCTCGTGCCGGTCCTGGTAGCGCTCTCCCGTGAGGGGTTCTCCTGCGAGATCGAGACGAACGGGACGATCCCGTTCGGTCCGTCCCATGCCCACGCGGCGATCACGATGGACGTGAAATGCCCCTCGTCGGGCGAAACGAGCGACCTGTCGCTGCTCGCCGCTCTCGGACCGGGGGACGCGGTCAAGTTCGTCGTCGCCGACCTCGTCGATCTCGCCTATGCCGAGCGCGTCCTGGCGGAGCACCCGACACAGGCAGAGGTCTTCGTCTCGCCCGTCCAAGGGGCCGAGCTCGCCCCGCTGGTCGATGCCATCCTGGAGCGGAACCTGCCCGTCCGGTTCTCGCTCCAGCTCCACAAGCTGATTGGAGTCCGATGATGAAGGCGGTCTGCCTGCTCTCCGGCGGCATGGACTCGTCCACGCTCGCCTACCTTGCACGGAGCCGGGGGTACGATATTCTCGCGCTCCACCTGAACTACGGCCAGAGGACCGAGGCCCGTGAGCTCCGGGCGGCCCGCGCGGTCGCCGAACGCCTCGGTGTCCTCGAGTTCCTCCCCGTCTCGGTCGAATACCTCCGCCTCTTCGGACGCTCGAGCCTGACCGATCCCTCGGTCGCGGTCGAGCAGTTCGACCCGGCGAAGCCCGAGCTGCCGAACACCTACGTGCCGTTCCGGAACGGTAACCTGCTCGCGATCGCGACGAGCTACGCCGAGTCCCGCGACGCGGAGGCGGTCTTCATCGGGGTCCAGGCCCTCGACTACTCGGGCTACCCCGACTGCCGGCCCCAGTTCATCGAGGCGTTCCAGCGCGTAATCGACCTGGGGACGGCGGACACCACGTCGATCCGCCTGGAGACCCCGTTCGTCGGCCTCTCGAAGACCGACATCCTCCGGATCGGCACCGATCTCGGGGTGCCGTACGACCTCACCTGGTCCTGTTACCAGGGCGAGGAGGAGGCCTGCGGCGCCTGCGGCTCCTGCCATTTCCGGCAGGCGGCCTTTGCGGAGCTCGGTCTCCAGGACCCGATTCCGTACCGGGGGCGGTCCTGATGGAGATCTGGCGAGGACGCCGACTCTGGATCGAGCGGCGATCGCTCGAGCTCCCGTCGGGGACGAAGGAGTACGTGGTGGTCCACCCCGGGGGTGCGGTGGCGATCCTGCCGGTCGACGGTGACGAGGTGGTGCTGATCCGCCAGTACCGGGCCGCGGTCGACGCCTGGGTCCTCGAGGCCCCCGCCGGTACACTCGAGCCGGGCGAAGACCCGAAGACCTGCGCGGCCCGGGAGCTGATCGAGGAGGCGCGGGTGGCGGCGGCGGAACTGGTCCCGCTCGGGGCTGTCCTGACAACGCCGGGCTTCTCGGACGAGGTGATCCACCTCTATCTCGGGCGCGGGCTCTCCCCCTCCGCCGCGTTCGACCCCGACGAGGACGAGCAGATCGAGGTGGTGCGGGTGCCCGTCGACGAGGTGCGTGCAATGGCGCTGGACGGGCGGATCGCCGACGCGAAGACCCTCTGCCTGGTCCTCCGCGCCCTCGTGGCGCCCGGTTCCGGTCCATGACCTGCCGGTGGCAGGGAGCGCTCGTTGTCCTCGCTCTTCTCGCCCTGCTCGCGATCACTGCGGGCTGTACCGAAACGCCCGCAGAGGACCGGTGCCGGGTCGCCGACGATGGTCGCCTCTCCCTCTCGCTCGCCGGGGGAGGGGACCGGTCCATCGAGGTCCTGGAGCGGGATGGGAACTTCTCGCTCTCGCGCGCCGTCTTCTCGAGCGGCGGCGTCCCCGTAACGGCCTATATCGGCGCGCCGGCCCGCCCGGCGGCGGTCGGCATCGTCTACGTCCCGGGAGCGAACGAGCCGGTCTCGGGGCATCGCGACCGGTTCAGGCGGTACGCGGACGCCGGCATCGCCTTCCTCTACCTCGACGTCCGGGGGAACGGGTTCGAGACGCCGGGGGCGCGGACCGACCTCGGGGCCGAGTACCGGGAGTTCGAGCGGGGTGGGTTTCCCCAGTCGTACCGGGTCATCGCGGACATTCTCCGGGCCCGCGCCCTCCTGGCGGAGGAGTTCGGCCCTGCCACGACCTGGGCGGTCGGCTCGTCGAACGGCGGGCGGTACGCAGCGGTGGCAGCGGCGATCGAGCCGGCGTTCGCGGGGTACGCCGGGGTCTCGACGTCGGGATACGGCGACCTCTCAGGCCTCGACGCGGGCCCCCGGCAGTTCATCGCCTCCCTCGACCCTGCCTCGATGATCGGCGTGATCAGCCCGCGCCCCGTCCTGGTCTACCATGCCGGGGCGGACCCCGTCATCCCGTTCGCGGACGGCGAGGCGCTCTTCGAGGCCGCCCGCGACCCGCGGACCTTCGTCCCGTTCTCCGGCCAGCACGGGATCGACCCGGTGGTCGACGCCGACCTGATCGGCCGGCTGACACAGGTTTATGGCCGGTAACGGGCAATATATACCGACACCCAGGAGGGCCGGATGACAGAACAGGTCGAGATGGACGAGGCGCGCCGCCGGTACGAGTTCAAGAAGGCGCTCGAACGGCTCGAGGCCAAGCAGGGCGCGGGTACCGAGCTGATCACGCTCTACATCCCGCCCGACAAGCAGATCTACGATGTGACGGCCCAGCTGCGCGACGAGTTCGGCCAGTGCTCGAACATCAAGTCGAAACAGACGCGGACCAACGTCCAGTCCGCGATCTCCTCGATCCTCTCCCGGCTCAAATATTATAAGCGGCCGCCTGAGCGAGGGATGGCGGTCTTCTGCGGCACGATCCAGCTGGGCGGGGACAAGTCCGAGCTCGAGTGCCAGATCGTGGAGCCGCCCGAGGTGGTCAACCTCTACATGTACCGGTGCTCCTCGACCTTCGAGCTCGAGCCCCTCAAGCAGATGCTCGAGGAGAAGTTCGTCTTCGGCCTGCTCGTCCTCGATCGGCGGGAGTCGTACTGGGGATTCCTGCGCGGCAACCGGATCGAACCGATCGGGGGCGCGACGTCGACGGTGCCGGGCAAGCAGCGCAAGGGCGGGCAGTCATCGGTTCGGTTCGCCCGCCTCCGCGAGATCGCGATCAACGAGTTCTATGTCAAGGTCGGCGAACGGGCGAGCGCCGCGTTCATGGCTGAGAAGGACTTCTTCGAGCGGTTCAAGGGCGTCCTGATCGGCGGCCCCTCGCCGACCAAGGAGGAGTTCGAGGCCGGCGCCTACCTGCACCACGAGGTCCAGAAGCGGATCATCGGGCTCTTCGACGTCGCCTACACCAACGAGTCCGGCCTGGCCGAACTGGTCGACAACGCCCAGGACGCGCTCCGGGGCGTCGAGGTGATGAAGGAGAAGGAGAGCATGGCCCGGTTCCTGAAGGAACTCGTCAAGGACGACGGGCTCGCCGCGTACGGCGAGGAGTCGGTCCGGCGCAACCTCGAGATCGGGGCGGTCGATATCCTCCTTCTCTCGTCCGGCCTTCGCGAAGTCCGGCAGAAGATCCTGTGCGAGGCCTGCGGCCACACGACCGAGCGGACGGTGAAATCGAAGCCCGGCGAGGTGACGAGCGACCTCGATGCGGGCTCCTGCCCGGACTGTTCGGCCCCGCTCTCGATCGCCGAGGAGTCCGACATCATCGACGAGCTCACCGGGTTCGCAGACCAGTCGAGCGCCCGGGTCGAGATCATCTCCGATGACTTCGAGGAGGGCTCGATCCTGATGACCGCCTTCGGCGGCATCGCCGCCATTCTCCGGTACAGGACAGGATACTGATGTACACCGAGACCACCGAGCTGATCAGATCGGCACTGCAGAGAGTAACCGGTGAGGAGGACGTCCTCATCACCGACGGGGGAGAGCACGCAGACCTCGCCTCGACCGTGGCGTTCGCCCTCGCGAAGAAGCGACGCGCCCCGCCGGCGGCGATCGCCGCAGACCTCGTGTCAGGACTCGCGGCGGCGCTCGCCCCCCACGGGATCACGGTGGCGGCAACCGGCCCGTACCTGAACTTCCGGTTCGGCCCCGAGTACTTCGGCGGTGTCATCCGTGCCGCGCTCGCGCCCGGGTACGGGGCCAGCAGCCCGCAGGGAACACGGGTCGTCCTGGAGCACACCTCGGCGAACCCGAACGGCCCGCTCCACGTCGGTCACATCCGGAACTCGATCATCGGCGACACCCTGGCCCGCGCCTTCAGGAAGGGCGGGTATACGACCGAGGTCCATTACTACGTCAACGACATGGGCCGGCAGATCGCGATCGTGGTCTGGGGCATGGAGCACCTGGGGATCGAGCCCGAGGACGGCGAGAAGCCCGATCACTACATCGCCCGTGTGTACGTCGAGGCGAACCGGCGGATCGAGGCGGACCCGGCGATCACCGTCGAGGTCGACGGGCTGATGCAGAAGGTCGAGGCCCTCGACCCCGCGACGGTCCGCGCCTTCCGTGGTGTCGTCGGGCGCTGCCTAGACGGGTTCCGCGCGACCCTCGCCGACCTCGGGACGCCGCACGACCGGTTCGTCTGGGAGTCCGACTTCCTCAGGAACGGGGACATGGAGCGGGTGCTCGCCAAGCTCGCCCGACTGCCCGTGGCGCACCAGGACGAGGTCTTCTATCTCGACCTCTCCGCCGCGGGGATCGAGAACCGCTACGTGCTGCGCCGCTCGGACGGGACGTCGGTCTACGCGGCCCGCGACCTTGCCTATCACCTCTGGAAGGGGCGTAACTTCAACCGGGTGATCGACGTGCTCGGGGCGGACCACAAGCTGATCGGCGCCCAGCTCCAGGCGACGCTCCGGCTGATCGGCGAGCTCCCACCCGAGATCGTCCACTTCGAGTTCGTCTCCCTTCCCGAGGGGTCGATGTCGACCCGCGCCGGCACGTTCATCGCGGCCGACGACCTGGTCGCGGAGACCCGCCGGCGGGCCTTCGATGAGGTGACCGTGCGCCGG
>JABNAD010000442.1_pt1 | contig 25000 bp, 18 predicted proteins | sample 7240381 | NCBI WGS metagenome assembly JABNAD01 (sample SAMN11332834, study PRJNA596920) | anaerobic digester metagenome | biome: digested sludge; isolation source: digested sewage sludge-derived enrichment culture grown on H2/CO2 | place: Germany: Goettingen
AAGCGGAAGCCAGGAAGGTGATGTGACCGACGTCGACTTCGAAGAGGTGAAGTAAAAGGCGATTAGAAATAATCAACAAATAATAAAAATAGGCTATAAACCAAGTGTTTGCAGCCTATTTTGTTTTTAAATAATTCTCGAAGGCTATTGTTTTTGATTGTTTTTTATCATACATTTGTACCATATTTGTAACGGGCGTTAATTGGCGACAATGTGGATCTTATCGCACCTTATTGCGTCTTAACGATACTTAATTAGCGATAATGTAACGGATGATATAGAAATATGGGATTTAGTCAACTGAAAATACCGAAGATCTGCGAACAATGTGGAAAGCCCTTTGAGGCAAAAACAGTGGTCACACGTTTCTGTGGCTCTGCTTGTGCAAACAAGTCCGGCAAAGAGAAAAAGCGACAGCAAAAGGAAGCAGAGAAGAAGCAAACTATTTTGGAGCAATCGGCTGAAAAGATAGCTCAAATGCAAACACGCCCTTACATTTCAATTACGGAGGCTACAATTCTTTTCGGAATTTCAAAAAACACAATTCACCGCTTAATCAAAGCAGGAAAAGTTCCTGCCTTCAATTTGGGTGAACGCCTGACAAGAGTTAGCCGGAAACACCTCGAAGAAATGTTTACTGCGGTTGAGATTCCGGAAGAGCCAAAAGAAAAGCCGATGAAACTGCATTACGAGATAGGTGAATGTTATACCGTTACTGAAGTCTCTGTAAAATATGGTGTGTCGCCCTCAACGGTTGAGAATACCATTCGCCGGAACAGCATTCCAAAGCGGCAAGTAGGTAACTTTGTATATGTTCCCAAAGAACAAATCGATAAAATATTCGGAGGCAAATGAAACAACTCTCCAACACAAAAGTCACTGTTCGATTACGCAAGGCGGATGATCGGAAGGAATGGTATGTTTACATTGAAAGCTATCCGGTAAATGTTCCCGGCAAGCAAACTCCACAACGCATTCGTGAATATTTGAATCGCTGCATTACCACCGTAGAGTGGGATAAGAAACGTACCGCCCGAACCGATGCTGACGGAACAAAAACCTACAAACCTAAACGTGATGATAATGGAATAATCGTTTGTCGAAGTGAGAAAGACCAAGAAACCATGCTGTATGCTGATGGAATCCGCAAGCTTCGCCAACGAGAATACGATAATGCTGATTTGTATAGTGATACGGAAAGTGCACAAGTAGAACAAAAGGAACGTTCACAGCAAAATTTCGTAGAGTATTTTAATGCTACAGCCAAGAAACGCCATGCACAAAGTTCGGACTCTATTCGTGTAAATTGGAAACGAGCATACGAATTAATAAAGCTCTTCGCTGGAGACACATTGCCTTTTTCCAAAATAGACAATCGCTTTGCTGAAGATTTTAAGCTATATCTTTTGTCTGCCCCTTGTGGAGGTAATAAGAGCGGAACAATTTCTCGCAATACTGCCGTAACCTATTTTTCTATTTTCAAAGCGGCATTGAAGCAGGCTTTTATAGATGGATACTTGACAACGGATTTGTCGGCAAAAATCAAAGGCATACCAGAACAGGAATCACGCCGTGAATATTTGACCGTTGAAGAACTCAACACCCTTGCCAGTACACCTTGCGAACGAGATGTTCTTAAACGAGCAGCATTATTTTCGGCTCTTACCGGCTTACGGCATTGTGATATTCAGAAATTGAAATGGAAAGAGATTAGTATTAATGGCGACCACGCCCAACTACATTTTACTCAGCAGAAAACAAAAGGCGTTGAATATATGCCTATTTCGCAACAAGCACTTGATTTGTGTGGTGAACCTCGTGAACCGGAGCAGCTTGTTTTTGAAGATTTACCTGATCCCGCATGGATTTCCAAACCATTGAAACGTTGGATAGAAGCCGCCGGTATCACGAAGCGAATCACATTTCATTGCTTCCGGCACACGTATGCGACCCTTCAATTATCCAGTGGCACAGATATTTACACAGTCAGCAAGATGCTCGGACATACCAATGTGAAAACTACCCAGATTTACGCAAAAGTTGTGGACGAGAAGAAAAGCAAGGCAGCACAAGCGATTCAGTTGAACAACCTTAAAGATACCGAGTCATGAAAAACAACATTCTGGAATACATTATATTATATGTGATTGTTGCCTGTGCAGCGGTGGTCATTGCAACGCTGACTCGTATATTCGCTGTGTCGATGGGGTTTGATAGCTTTACGGCGTTCATAGTTTTCGTAGTTGTATTGGCTATCCAAGTGATCGTGTATCTGAGTATTCACGTGGTATTGCAAAACCTAATGTTGCCGTGGATCGGGAACGGATTGGCTAAAATTCCTTATTTCCGCAGGAAGATAGAGCAAAGACAAGTTTCTACTATTGCTGTTGAGCCAGAGATAGAAGAAAGTAACACTGAAATTGATATGTCGGAATCGGATGTCTCTTTAGAAGATATTCGGAACGAACTGCAGCAAAATATCGCCAAAGAACAGGAAGAAATTCTGAATGTCGCTCTGGACTATACTCGGAAATCTTTTGCCCTTTATCTTTCAGATGAAGACCTTGATGTTCTTTGCCGAAATGTCCGTGCCTATATGAACAAGTTAGAAGAAAAAGAATTGAAGCCGGTTAAAGTCAAAGAACTATCCGCCCTTGATCTCCGCCATTTCGGATGGAATATCTGGAACTATTTCAAACCAAGGAATCAGATGGACATTGCTAACTTGCTGAAAATCGTATTCCCTAACATTTTCAAGGATACGGAAGTAAAGAGTATCAAGCGGCACTTGAAGGATGATGAGTTGAAGGGGGTGATCAAGATACAGGAAGTTTTTTGTGATTTGAATCATATAACACAAGTATAGTGTCTCGAAGAAATAACTATCTTTGTGACAGAGTTTAAGAATGCTTTAATATGTAGTGTATTGGGGAATTATGATAGCATTTATGTGACCTGTATAAATAGTGCAAAACATGAAAGATAATAATGATTTAAAGTTAGCTGTCTTAATTGACGCAGACAACATACCTTACTCAAACGTAAAAGGGATGTTGAATGAGATTGCAAAGTTTGGAATCCCAACAATTAAAAGAATTTATGGAGATTGGACAAAGCCTACGGTTTCTGGATGGAAACCAGCTCTTCTTGAAAATGCGATTACTCCAATTCAGCAATACAGCTATACTACAGGGAAAAACGCAACTGATTCTGCAATGATTATTGACGCTATGGATATTTTGCATAGTGACAAAGTTGATGGTTTTTGTATTGTTTCTAGTGATAGTGATTTTACAAGGTTGGCAACAAGATTACGAGAGTCTGGAATGCTCGTCATTGGAATAGGAGAAAAGAAAACTCCCAATCCTTTTATCGTGTCCTGTGATAAATTTATTTATATAGAAATTTTAGGAATTGCAGAACCTGTTCCTTCATCCCAAAAAGAGAGTGGAGGAGAAAATACAACAACTCAAATAGAAAAAGAAGTTATTGGAGAAGATATAATCACATTACTCAAAACGACAATTGACGATTTGGCTGATGATAATGGTTGGGCTTTTCTTGCTGAAGTTGGTGGATTAATTATGAAAAAGAAACCTGATTTTGACCCTCGAAATTATGGATTCTTGAAATTGACTCCGTTGATAAAATCGCTTAAAAAAGATTTCCAAATAGAGGAACGAGATGTAGAAAACAAGCGGATAAAGCATGTTTATGTGAAAAATAAAAAATGAATATTATCAACTAAATAATATCAGCACTTTAAGTGTTTCCTAAGTGTTTCTCCAGTGTCGTCCAGACACCGCAGAAACACTTTTTTCATTTGCACCATAAATCATAAAAACGATTATTTATGGAAGCAAACGAAATTTCTTTTGAAAATCTGCCTAAGGCAGTAGCGCATTTAGTCAGTGAACTGGCTGAGATCAAATCTTTAGTTGAAAAGGGGCAAACACCTATTGTCCCTCAGAAACGAATCCCGATTGATATTGAAGAAGCTTGCCGAATTATAGGCAAAGCGAAACCTACCGTGTATGCCCTTGTACGCAAGCGGCTGATTCCTTGCTACAAGAACGGCAAGAAACTTTATTTCTTTGAGGAAGAACTACTGGAATGGATTTCTAAAGGCAAAAAGAAAACTTTGCAGGAAATAGAGTCCGAAGCTGAGACGGAATACAATAAGCGTAAAAACATACGGAAATGAACCTGTTCGATTTATTAGCCAATTTCTGGCGAGTGGACGAACAGGAGAACTTCAGCGGAAATGATACCCGATTGTATTTCTTCTTGGTTCATTTGGCTAACCGTTCCTATTGGTCGGAATGGATAGAGTATTCCAACAAACGATTGGCAGCCAATGCCAATATCTCTTTGGATGTTCTGAAATCTTCACGCGACCGACTAAAGGCAGCCGGTCTGTTAGATTATGCTTCTGGAGGCGGACATAGGGTTAAAACTAAGTATCAGATTTTAGCACCTAAGTCCGACCTTAAACCCTCACCCTATAATAATAAGACTAAATACAAAAACTCTAATATAAGTTCTTATGGAAAAAAGAAAGGATTTGTCCATACGGGAAGTGATTTCGACTAATCAGCAATTCTTTCAGGCATTGCGGAAAGATGCTCAGGAGATTGTTGCCCATGAAAAAGAAAAGATGCGGAAGTTGCGTTTGCATCTTCCGTTGGCTTATGCTGACTTTCAGAGTTTGTTTTGCGAGTTTGGCACGATTTGTTTGCACAACCGAAATCAGGCGAAGGATTTTGTCATTGACAAAAACAACGAGCCAATGATTGAGCAACTCTATTGCTACATTACCAATGATTCTGATTTCTCCGGCGATTTGGATAAAGGCATTATGCTGCAAGGCAAATATGGTTGCGGCAAAACTATCCTGTTGGAGACCTACTCAATGCTTCACAATCATATTTCGAGAAGATTTTTTCTGAATCAGCCTTTGTTTACGTTTATCAAGTCTGTGGAATTACAGGAGCAAATTGTAAAGCAGTCGGCAAGTGTATTTACCCGGCGACCGTTAATCATTGATGAATTTGGGCGAGAGTCCAAAACGGTTCAGGATTATGGGAACGTCAACCGACCCATATCCGAATTATTGAGTCTGAGAAGTGATGTCGGAGTCGTTACTCATGGCACCACGAACTTCACTTTTGCTACACTTTCGTCCGATGAGTTCTATGGCGGAATGATTGGCGACCGTCTCAAAGTGATGTTTAATTTTATCACTTTGAATGGTGAAAGCCGTCGAGTTTAAGCTTTCATTTCAATGGGCTCTCTGTTCGCGAGCAATGTAGCAAGAGGGAACTGGACAAGTCCTGTTCTATCCTCTTGCCCTACGGGGTTACTTGCTGTTAATCAGCAAGATATTGAAGACGAGTTTTATAAAGACTCGTATAAATAAAATCGCTAATAATCTATTGATTAGGCGATTAATAAAATGATTTCTTATAAAAAAGTTATAATATGGCACCAAATAAGAATAAAACAGCATTAACGACGATTGGAATTGACCACAGTACCAATCGCCAGATAGATAAACTTTGCAAGCGATACAATCTGAAAAAAGGAGAGATTGTGAAACTCGCTTTCGAGTATATGGATAAGGCTTGTATCAATCCGTCCGAGCCGCCGGAATCCTTCAAAACGGAATTGGCAAAGATAAATAAACGACAGGATGACCTGATACGTTTTATCCGCCACTTTGAAGAAAAGGAACTGAATCCGATGATTCGGGCAACACATTCGATAGCCGTCCGTTTCGATGGAGTAGTAAAAGTCTTGGAAGAGATGATCAAGTCGGAGATTGAGGCAATGTGGGAAAGGAATTCCGGTGTCTTACAAAAAATCAGTGATACTTTCGGACACCACGCTGAGATTATAAATGGTCAGACCAAACGATTATCTTCTATTGATGAGAAACAAAAGCGAGACAATCAGAAATTGTTAAATCTGATTAGCCTCTATTCCGAACTGGCAACGTGTGGAGTAATGGATGGCAAACGAAAAGATAACCTCAAGGCTGAGATTATCAAGTTGATAAACGAGTAAGAGCATGAATATTGACTTCCCACCGCCCTCCAAAGGAACATATAACAATGCCGGAGGTTGCCGACAGTTGGCAAATTATCTCGAACATGAGGATTTAGAGCGCATAGAGAAAGGCATTTATACCGAAGGCTTCTTCAATCTGACAGAAGAAAATCTGTACAAAGCCGATGTTATTGAGGATATTGATACGAATATCGGTCAGCTCTTGAAAACGGATGCCAAATTCTATGCAATACACGTCAGTCCGTCGGAAAAAGAACTCAAAACAATGGGTAACAGTGAGCAAGAGCAGGCTGAAGCCATGAAACGGTATATTCGGGAAGTCTTTATTCCTGAATATGCCAAGAACTTCAACAAGGGATTGTCCGCAGAAGATATAAAATTCTATGGTAAAATCCATTTTGACCGCAACAGGTCAGATAATGAGTTGAATATGCACTGCCATTTGATTGTCAGTCGGAAAGACCAGTCGAATAAAAAGAAGCTATCGCCACTAACCAACCATAAAAACACCAAGAAAGGAGCAATCAAAGGCGGTTTCGACAGAACTAATTTGTTTCAGCAGGCAGAGGTGGGTTTTGATAAGTTGTTCCACTATCAGAGAGATTTGCAAGAAACATTTGTGTACTGTAATACGATGAAAAATGGTAGCATAAAAGACAAATTACAGATGCAGGAGCAGGAATTGAAGCAGCCTAAAAAATCATTAGTGTCTGAAATAGAGAATAATAAAAAGCACGAGCGTACCAACGTTGGTACGGACATACAGCCAAACAGCCAAACGTTTGACCAGCCAAACGACCAAGCAGCCGGACAATCGATTAATCAAACAAGCAATAGCATTGGAGGACAAAATGTTCTATCCTCACTCTTCTCCATACTCCCCACCGCTGCGGACATTGCCAATCCTAATCCAGAAGATGAACTGCCGCTTCGAAAACTCAAGAAGAAAAAGAAGAGAGGCAGAAGTCCGAGTTAATAAACTCCTTTTTCATTTGGCAAACAAAGATATATTCCAAGAATAAAACGGCAACACCAAACCGCAAGCGGTTTTACGCGAAATCTCCACACCTTCGCTACACTTCGGGTAGTATTTCTCGCAAAAGTGTTGCCTTATTTATTCTTTCCATAGAAGAGGTGTTTACAAAATGTAAAAGAGGAAAAATATGTAAGTACGTTGGTTCTGGATGTCATTTGCTTCTAAAACTGAACTTTTTTCTTGCCAATTCAATAATGTTCATTATATTTGCATGTTCATTGACAATGAACAGCTAATTAAAATGAACAAGCTCCATGAAAACAAAAGATGTCCTATTAGAGGAAGTAAAGGATAAATTGCTTGAAAATGCGGGAATTACTATAACTTACTCGGACAGTAAAAGAGAAAGCAATAGTGTTGCTCGGATAAAAGAAGAGCGTTTTATCGTTGACGTGAAGCCTGAAATCACGCAAGGAAATAAAGGTGTTGTGCTTCAGCAGCTAAAAGATGCTTCAAGAGAGGAAAATCTTCCTGTACTTCTCATTACTAAGTACATTCCTTCTATTATTGCAAAATCTTTTGTCGAAGAGGGTATTAACTACATTGATGCCGCAGGGAACTGTAACATACAACATAATAATATATTACTGATTGTTGAAGGGAAGAGAATAGAGCGACTCCCAAAAACAAACCAACCTCGTGCCTTTCAAGAAGCGGGAATAAAGCTGATATACTGCCTGCTTGTTAATCCGGACAATATCAATAAGTCATTTCGAGAGCTTTCGGAGCTTTCCGAAATCTCGTTGGGTTCTGTAAGTACGATTGTTCAAGAACTTGTTGAGTCGAAATTTCTTTTGAAAACAAAGAATAAGAAGGTGCTAAAAAACAAAATAGAGCTTCTGAAGCGTTGGGTTATTGCTTATAATGATGTGCTTCGTCCCAAGTTATTCATTAAAAGAATGAATTTCATGAATAAGTCTGAATACTCAAACTGGAGCAGTCTGAATTTATCTTCTGTTTCTGAGAAAACACTATGGGGAGGCGAATGTGCTGCCGGTATCATAACGAAAAATCTTACTCCGGCAAATTTTACCATTTATACGGATGCTACTTGGCAATCTGTGGGTAAGTCTTTAAAACTTATCCCCGATGATAATGGAAAAATAGAAATACTCCGTTTATTTTATGACACAGAAGTAGGCGATACAGTTTCTCCTCTTTTGACATACGCCGATCTTATGGGCAGTGGAGATAGTCGAAATATAGAAACCGCAGAAATAATATTGAACAATGAGCTACAATATCTCAAGTGAGAACTTAAAAAATCCGTTATTGAAAGACTTGCTGAAAGAGCTAAACAGTTTCTTTAGCAAAATTAATGTGGATTTCTATGTAATCGGAGCTACTGCTCGTGATATTATACTGAGCAATCTGCATGATTTAGTTCCTGAGCGCAAAACAGATGATCTTGATATTGCCATAGCAATAACCGATTGGAGCCAATTTCAATCCATAGAGGAAAGCCTTCCTGAGATTGATGGTTTTACAAAAAGCAAGGAACAAAAGCAACGCTTTATCTACAAAGGAATTTATGTGATTGATATTGTTCCATTTGGCGATGTAGCAGAAGATGATGGTAATATTTACTGGCCACCGGATGAAACCATTGCCATGTCGGTTTGGGGTTTTCCCGAAATGGCAAATTCAACAATCAGGGTAAAAATCGATGGAGAATTTTCTATACAAATAGCTTCTCTTCCCGGATTATTCATATTAAAGTTGGTCGCATGGAAAGATCGCCACTTGTTAGGTTCGAAAGATGCATACGATATGGCTTTGCTTCTGACAAACTATTTGGATATTAACACAGAAAGAGCTGTTGATGAACATTACGATCTCTATGAGACGGATGAATTTGACCAAGTTGTTGCCGGAGCACAACTTATGGCAAGAGATGTCAAATTGCTGATACGGGATAACGAGAAAACATTAGAATATCTCCGTGAGATATTAGCCAAGGAAATTGAACTAGCCGAAGAAAGCCAATTAATCAACCAGTTGGTGGAGTCGGATGCGAGTTTACAATACGAACAAGTATTAGCTTGTTTGAAATCAACATTTAACGAATGGAGTAAATAATAAAGATATGGAACAGAATAAGGAAAACACAACAGAAGATGTCGTATTGGAAGACAATCAATTGATTTGTGCTCTGACAAAAAAGATAAAAACAGCAAGCGAGAAAGAGCTTACGCTGCAATCAATGATTATGATGCTCAACGAAGAGTATAACTTTGATTTGAATGATATGGAACGTGATTTCCCTTTCACTTATGAAGATGACGAAGGGAAAACAAAGCGCGCCAAAGCCGACCTTGCAATATTTGATCCCGGAAGAGCACATGATGCGGATAACATGATTCGCATAGCTGTTGTATTCGATTCCAAAGTGAAGGATAAAGACCCGAAGAAGGGAGTATTCGAGACCTTGGGAGTTTATCTTGAATTGACTGATTGTGAATTTGGTGTTTGGACAAACGGAAACGACCTGCATTATCTCCAATGCGAAAAGGATGATTTCGGACAAGCTCAAACCGGCGACATTTCCGATTTCCCCGGCAAAGGTCAATCCATGCAAGATTTAGAGTTAGCAGGAGAGCGGGCGCACCCGCGTAAACCGGCAAACGATTCGTTGGTAAAGACATTCAAGCGTTGCCACGATTATATTTATGGAAATGAAGGGATGAAGAAAACGGCTTTCTGGGAGTTGCTAAACCTTATTTTCTGTAAGATATACGATGAGAAGCGTCGCTTTATGGATGCTGAGAAAGGAATCAGCTACCGTCGTCGCTTCTGGGTGGGAGTGAAAGAACAAAATACCGAAGATGGTCAAAACAAAGTGGCAATTCGTATAAAAGGCTTATTCGACGAATTGAAAAACGATGACTTGTTCAAGGAAGTTTTTGATGGGAATGAGCAAATTAATCTGTCCCCACGCGGATTGGCTTATGTAGCTTCCGAATTGGCAAAATACTCTTTCTTAGATGCAGCCATTGATGTAAAAGGGACGGCGTACGAAACGATTGTCTCAAATACGTTGAAACAGGAGGCGGGGCAATTCTTTACCCCTCGCAATGTAATACGTTGCATGGTAGAAATGATGGATCCCGACCAGAATACCCGCGTGCTCGACCCGGCATGCGGTTCAGGCGGATTTTTAGTCATGGTACTCGATCATGTTCGAAAGAAGATAGCAGGTAATATGTATGACCTGACGGGTGTTCGTCTCGAAGACAAATACAATTCGTATGAAGTAAACAATGCCGTGAAAAAGTATGCCGAGCGAATGCTTTTCGGCTTCGACTTCGACCCCGACTTGAAAAAGGCAGCTCGTATGAATATGGTAATGGCGGGCGATGGGCATGCTAATATATTCAATATCAATTCGCTCGATTACCCAGAAGGGCAATTGGTAGATAAAGACAAGGTTGCTCCCAAAGTAGCAGAAAGCATAGACATTAGTCAGGACAAAGATTTTAACTTTGAGTTTCCAAGAGAAAATGCTTTTGGAAAATTCGACATGATATTTACCAATCCGCCATTTGGAGCAAAGGTGGAAGTGGATCGGAGTATATCGAGCCGATACGAATTAGGGCACAATCCGGTGAAAGATGCTTATGGCAACTTTGTTTTTAATGGTGCTGTAAAATCAAGCGAAGCTCCCGAAGTTTTGTTTATTGAACAATGCTACAACTTCTTGAAACCGGGAGGTAAAATGGCGATAGTACTGCCCGACGGCATATTAGGAAACCCGAATACTGAGTCGGTTCGTGCTTGGATACTCGAACGCTTTAAGTTATTGGCTTCAGTTGATTTGCCGGTAGAAACATTTCTTCCACAAGTAGGTGTACAAGCTTCTTTGCTTTTCTTACAAAAGAAAACAGCAGAAGAAAAATTGATCGCAGTTGCTGATGAAAACTACGATGTGTTTATGGCAATTGTAGAAGCGGTTGGGAAAGACCGCCGTGGTGTTCCGGTATATGTCCGTGATGAAGATGGAGCGGAATTGCTGTTCAATCACAAAAAAGAATGGCTGAGTATGGATGAACACGGCAACATGGTGGTGAAAAGCCGTAGCGAACGGATAAAGGACTTGGATGATGACTTGCCAAAAGTGAGTGCAGCATATAAGGAATTCTTAAAAGGATTGCAAAAATGAGAACAGCAGTAATTCAAAATAACTCTTTGCTCAATAGCGGTAGAATCGACCCAAGCTATCATTTGAGCGAAAGCATAAAGTTAAAGAAACAACTATTGGGTTCTCCTTATACATTAACTACTGTAGGTGAGAAATCTGAAGATGTTTTTTTAGGAAATATTTTCACTCGAGTATTTGTCAAAGACGCTGAACATGGAGTTCCATATATAGCAGCTTCTGATATGACAAAATCAAGTGTTGATTCCGGAAAATTCGTATCGAAAAAACAAGCGAAAAGACTGAAACGCTTAATGTTAGATTCCGACTGGATTTTAATTTCTTGTTCCGGAACTTTGGGAAATGTAGTTTATACAAACGACTTATTTAAGAACACATTTGCAACTCACGATCTTATTCGCCTCATTCCTGATAACAAAAAGCTGTTGTCAGGTTTCTTATATGCCTATTTGGCAAGTAAATACGGTTATACTTTATTAACGCAATCAGGTTTTGGAGGGGTTGTAAAACATATTAACTCTGAGCATGTTGCAAATATTCCAGTTCCTCTTTTCCCCGAATCCAAGCAACAAGAAATTCATAATTTGATTGTTGAGTCGGCAAATTTGAGAGTGGAGGCTAATCGATTGTTGGAGGAAGCGAAAAGTAAGTTGCTTTCATATGCTGCTCTACCACAACTCACAGCAAATAACTATGATTATTTTGGAGCACGCTCGGAAGGAAGGACAGCCTCATGCTTTACTAAGAGCATTAAAAATATAGATACCACAACTATCAACGCATTCAATCACTCTTCTCGCATAGAAAAGACAAAACAACAAATAAGAGATTGTTGTCAAACTATCCCATTAGAAAAAATACTGAATGATCGAAAAATATTCTCAACAGGTTCGTTCCCTCGCGTAGAGGTTAATTCAGAAAATGGAATAATGCTTATAAATCAGAAGGATATTTTTGATACGATTATAAAAGGGAAAAAAATATCTCGGCGAAAAGTAAAAACAGATAGCTTGGTTGAATATGGAGAAGTGTTGATTGCTGGTGTTGGTACTTTAGGTGAAAGTGAGACATTTTGTCGTGCTATTTTTGCAAATGAAGATCTGCAAGGTCAATTGGTTTCTGGTGAATTCATTAGGATGAAAACAAATGAGAAATATCTTTCAGGTTATTTGTTTGCTTGGCTAAATAGTGATTACGGTTTTAGGCTCATTAGAAACACGCAGGCAGGAACAAAGTTATGCAGACCTATACCACGTTTGTTCCTACAAATACCTGTCCCTATCTTAGAAGAGGCGCAAATGATTGAAATAGATCAAATTGTAAAAAAAACACACACATTATATCATTTGGCAAATGTAAAAGAAAATCAAGCAATCTCCCTTGTAGAAAAAGAAATAGAATCATGGCAACAATCATAAATCCGAAGTTTAATACCGGCCCGGTAAATGCAGGCGAAGAGCGACTTTTGAAATTTCTGGAAGTCAATCTTCCTGATGGTTACTACATTGTCCCCAATGCCGAGTTCGCCAATACCAATCCGCGGGGAGGGGTGCAGTATCTGGAATACGACTGCATTGTGGTAGCTCCACATGCCATTTTCAATATCGAAAACAAAGATTGGGGCGGATATTTGGAAGGCAACGACCATGTGTGGTACTTAAACGATTCCGAGCGTGCCAATCCGTTGAAAACCTTACGGTTTAAAACCAGCGTGCTTGCCAGCAAACTGAAAACTAAAAACTTTCAGTGGAAAGCCGCTTGGATTGAAGGTATTGTTACCTTGAGCAATCCCCGACAAAACAAATTCGGACTCGACCGCGAAAGCGATTGCTACCGTGCTACCTATACGCTTGGCGATGAATTAATCGAATTTATTTCCAATCCAGAGAAAGTTGGCAAACAAGCCAATGTCATACAAACCATTGCGCGCGACATTGTTGATTATCTGAGTGGCGAAAGTTTGAATCGTACCCGCAAGGAACGTACTGAAGTTGTCGGGTTGAAAATAGAAGAAGTCCTCGAAAAAGGAGACGACTTTACAGAATACCTCTGTGTGCCCGAAGATTTTCCCGATAGACGCTATAAGGTACGTGAACACATTTTAGATGTAGCCGGAAAATCGCCAACGGAACAAGAACTTCATAGCAACAAAGTCAAAAACGCATACATGGCGTTGATGCAAATGCCGTATTCGTCATTCATTGTGAAAACAGAGTTTCAATGGAGTGAAGACCGTTTGCGATTTTATGAGAAAAGTGAGTACTTGGACGAAAACAAACTCAGTTCCGAACTCAATCGCAAAACATTTACGCAACTTGATGCTATTAAAATAGTGCTGGATATTGCTAATGCTCTGAAAGTAGCCCACAGTCAAAACATTTATCACCGAGCTGTTTGTCCCGACAATATTTATTTGCTGACCGACAATGCTGCCCTATCCGGTTTTGGTCGCTCGTGGTTTTCAAAACATATCGACTTGAATTATACCATGGGAGCTCTTTCGCCGGATATGGCAAATCCATATCAACCCGCCGAATTGTTTCAGGATGATGCCTCCACGATGACTGATGTTTATTCATTGGGAGTTGTCTTTTATCAGCTAATTGTCGGCAAAGTGCCATTCCCTAATTTTATGGAATTAGCTCGGTTGGGGGGGAAATTACCGGACGAACTATTGCCTTCGCATATTAATTCAGCACTTCCTACATGGATGGACGAACTTTGCTTGCACACCATGCTCGAAGACGATACTGCTCGATGGAGTCAGATGGATGAGGTGATTGATTTCATTCTGACGAATGCTTTTGGAGAAGTTATAAATACCTCCGAAAAACAAGATAAACCTATTTGCCTGAAAGAATTGAAACCAACTGACCAAGTAACGCCGGATTTAGTTTTATTCGATATGTTAGGCGAAGGTGGTTTTTCTCGTGTATTCAAAGCCAAACACTTGCTCCAGAATAAATTCTTCGCCATGAAAATTTTCAGCGAAGACTTGAATCAACAAAGTGTAGAGGATGAGTATAAAGCCTTATCAACACTGTCACACCATAACATTGTAAAATTTGTATTCAACGGCACCACCAATCAGAATATGTTCTATACATTGATGGAACTGATTGAAGGTGAGAATTTAAGCAATTATACAAGAGGCGATTTGCGATTGCCGTTGAATGATATTTATAAACTTGCCAAAGAGATGCTTTCGGCATTGGTTTACCTCCAGTCGAAACAGCCGCCTGTTTATCACCGCGACATTAAACCCGGCAATATCGTTTGGGATAAGCGAGAACGTTTTGTGTTGATTGACTTTAATATCGCAGCCAATGCCGGTGCGGATAAAGACAGGGTTGGCACCTATCCATATCAAGCACCAGACTTGGTGAAAAACGGACATAGAATGGACTGGGATACAAGTGCCGATACTTTTGCATTGGGTGTTACACTTTATCAACTATTAACTCACGCCTATCCTTGGCCGGGATCTTCAGTTCCGCCATTGGATAAAACTCCGACACCCGTCAATAGCTTAAATATGCAAGTGTCGGACGCATTTTCGACGTGGATAATGAAAGCGATAGGCACGAAGCGTGAAAATCGTTTTGCCTCGGCTCTCGAAATGCAGGAAGCTTTGCTGAAAATAGATGAAAACGCACTATATAACTCCGGACAAGTAACGATCATTGACAATACAGGAGCCGAACTGTCGATAGTTGATTATATCAATAGCCTGTATAGCCAAAGTTCGCATGGGAACGCAGGAACGCGTGCCGGATGGAAAGAGCTTGCCCTTGACAAGGCAACCTATACACAAACAAAGCTTGACAAAAAACTTCTCTCTGCTATAAAAGATGGGGAATATCGTCTTGTTATTATAACCGGAAATGCAGGAGATGGCAAAACAGCTTTTATTCGTCAGGTGGAAGGAATTGCCGAAAATGTGCAAAAACTTTCAAATCGGAATGGAGCAATATTCTCCATTAACGGAGTTCCATTCCAAAGCAATTATGATGGCTCGCAAGATGAAGAAGAAAGAGCAAATGATGAGGTGCTTACCGAATTTTTTAAACCATTTGAAGGATTGAAAAATTATTCAGAAGCGAAAGAAGGACGAATTATAGCAATCAACGAAGGACGTTTGGTTGACTTCTTACAAGAACCGTCGAACAATCATACAAACTTAGCAAATATTATTGACGAATACTTCTATAAAGAAGGATATACTGAACTTCCCGACGGTTTAATGATTATCAATCTAAACCTTCGTTCGGTAACCGCTAAAGATGCGAACAACAACGATTCTCTATTGCGGTCGCAAGTAAAGAAATTGACAGATAAATCACTATGGGGAAAATGCTACGCCTGTCCAATAGCTGAAAGATGTTTTATAAAGTACAATGTTGACACATTGAACGATAGTGCTGCCGGAGATGAGGTTATTAGCCGCTTGGAATGGTTAATTCGGACAATTGTATATAAACGGGAGTTGCACATTACCATACGCGATCTGCGTTCTTTCATTGCGTATATGCTGACACGTGATCAATCGTGTGATAATGTTGTACGACTACTGCAAACAATTGATGATAAGGAAATTCCGGAAGAAGTGTATTGGGAGTTTTATTATTTCAATATTTCTTCGAGAGAAATGGAAGAAGCATTGCCTTCACAAGACCGCTTAATCAAACTTATTCGAGAAACGGATATAGCACAGGTAGCTATTCCGTCTATTGATAGAGATCTTTATTTCAAACATTTGGAAGAAGGCGACTACTTAATTTTTGAAAGTCGAAAAGTTTCTCTTTTGCCGACTTTTAACGAGAGAAATATTCGGAAAATTGTTTCAGAACAAGACAAAGGTAACTTGAGCCTATCGAAAGCCCGTCATAAAAGTTTTATTCGCCACCACTACTTCGAAGGACAGTATGACTTTATGAAGCGGTTGCCTTATCAGTCGCTTGGAAAGTTTTATGGCAAATTAAATGGAAGTGAAATGGATATGGAAGAAACCAAACATAGTTTGGCCTATGCCATATCGTGTAGCGAAGGCGGTTGGAATAGGGATATTTCTGCAAATTACTTGCTTTTATCTTCTACGCAAATCAAAGACCCTTTTAGTAGTAGTTACCGACGTTTCGCTCTTTCCGATTTTGAACTTCTTGCCAATAAAAACGAAAAATTGGTGCAGTTTATTGAACATGAGAATGATAGCTTGATTTTCCGCCATAAAGAAAATAAATATATTCAGTTGACGGTTTCACTCGATCTTTATGAAATGCTTGATTATATTGAACGAGGCTTTAATCCGTCAATCAACGACTTGAGAGGGCGATTTATTGAATTGCAAGTGTTTAAGAACTTATTGCAGAGCAAAGTACATACCGAGCTATTGGTTACCAGAAATAATCGAAAATTCTACTCAATAAAGCTGAAAGCAGAGACTAAGAAGATTCATATTGAACCATTAAATAAGGATAACTTATGATTCCAAAGCTGACAAAATACGATCCGATTTTTCGTAATGAATTAATCTTCGCCGGTGATGCGAAAAACATTACACTGGATACCACTTTAATCAACTTGTTTATGCTTATGCGAAACAATGGTTCGCGTATTAAGTTAAAACTTAGGCATACACATACAATAGATAGTCTAAAGAAATATTTAGAATCACTTGAAAAACAAGGCTATATTGAGGGATTCAAAGACAATGAAGAGGCTGGAGAAGATTGGTTACGCAGCAACTTAGTCAACATGGTGAATCGTGGTAATTTGCAAAAAGAAAATATAAGCTCTTTGCGTCCTATGCATTTAGAAAGTTATCGTATCAGGAATGTAAAATATGCACGTGACTATAATTCATCAGATCAGGTTTTTTTAATGCTTTCCAAACAACCTAACGTTTTACAAGGTCTTAAAGATTATTTGTTAGCAGGCTGGGATAGTAGTAGTAATACTATTGCCGGTAATATTCAATTAGATGTGGACACTGTTGGTATTCTGCATTTAATGCGGAATATTTCGATTGAGGTATTGCCTGCTGACAATATAAATAGAATAAAACCCTTATTAGAAAGACAAGCAGATTTGTTTTGTGATGATATTAAGCGGTTGTTAGTCTATAAGGATATTGTTCCCCGAAATATTTTTATTGAATACTTACAAACCTTAATAGGATTTCACTTGTCTCTTTATTTTCAGAAACTTATAGTTTTTCTGCCTCGAATGATTAAGGCTGGTAAGAAAGAGCTTGAAGATGATTGGAGTATTGTAGTAGATGTGACCGATAATCTAGATAGTCGCATCTCTTCGGTCGCTTGTGCCGATATGCAGGCAACATTAAATAGCCAGTTTGACTACTTCAAATCTACCATGCAAATAAATGCGGTGATGACCTTGCCTCAATTTTTAATTAATAAGCCAGATGACCTTGATGAAATATTATCTGTCTTGGCAAGCCGTGATGCTACATTTGAAGCTTTTTTTATGGCTAAGTTCAGTGATTTAGTAGGACGTTTCTCAGAGCAGGAAGACAAAGAACAACTGAATGATTTTGTACAGTATGAGAATTCTTTTTTTGATAAATATGTTTTATGTCTAACAAAGGTACGTGGAGCATACCAATTTAAACATACGACTTCTTTTTTAGACAAAATTTCGATGAAGAATACCGAAACTGCATTTATAGCAGATGGTAGGAGCAAGAAACACCCACGAAGAGCCGTATTAGGTTCAAAACTGATAGAGACTCTTATCCAATTATTAGTATTAGAAATTGAGGATAATAAATTTGTATCCAAGCCATTATCTATCGATGAACTAATTGATAAGTTGAGAGAACGTTATGGAATAATTATAAACGGATTGGATGAAGCTCGTTTTGTAAATACAGATGTGCAAACGCATTTGGCTTTTAAGGAAAATGTAGAAGCTTTTAAAAATAAATTACGACAGATAGGCTTCTACACCGATCTTAGCGATGCCAACATATTACAAAAAATTCGTCCACGTTACAAAATTTGATATGCTATGAATCTTTCTGAATTATACTATAATAAGTTTTTAGCTCTATTTGTGCAGGAGTATAAATATGAGCTAATGCAAGAGACTCCCGGATATTGTATGAAAGTGACCGGTTTGTCTCTCGACAAGTTGGAGCAATTATACTCTCTGATAAAGGAACTTAATCCGTCATTGGCGTTATATATACTTTCTGAAAATCAATCCGGAGATAGATATATTACTCCTACTAAGCTAATCGAGTTAAGAAATGATCTGAATATAACGCTATTAGTACTCATTCCTGTAAATAGTCGTACAAGTGCGGAGGATTCTTATGGAGATGCAACCTTTAAGGAGTTGTCAATACTACCGATTGATGGTCGTGTTCTTGACAATATATTTTCTGAAATTCCGGAGCAGTTTAAGCCAATAATAAAAGAACTATTTGCCTATCTAAAAGATAAAATAAATTTAGCTACTGCCATACAGTATCTTCTATATCAGGAACTAAATGGATATACAAAAGAATCGATAGGTAATGGTATTTATCTATTCGGTCTGATTCCTGATAGAAATTTGATCGAAAACATAGAGGTAATTCGAAAAAGACTAGCTTTTAATGTAATCTGTAGCGAGTCTCTATTTGATTTTTCCGTATCAGTTTCTGAACGTATTATCAAGTTGCCGATACCTCCGGATACGCTTCAGAAAAGTATTGCAAGTTTTCTCCAAATTGAGTCCGATTGCAAAACAAAGCATGAACTAAGTTATAACATGCTGGAGAAATATCCGGAACTAAATTTTGCCGACTGGCAAATTCCTCTTGATCCAAGTAGCAATCGATTAACTGTCAGTGCAGAAATTCTCCCAAACAAGGACATGGTGGAAAATAAAGAGGATGGAGGATTCTCTTTATCTATACAAAGCGGAAAAAAGGCAAAACTGAAATTGAGAATATTTACCGATCCTATTCCCCGAGAATCGAAAGATTTAAAGAATTTCAGAATTATCCTCATGAATGTGGATGGGATGTATTCTATTGGAGAGGTAAAAAAAATAAAAGTAACAGATGGTATAAAAGCCTATCGTGATGTTTCTTTTGAAATAGCTGATGGGCAATATGAAGATGGATCCTATTTCTTCCATGTGATTGCAGAAGATGAACATGGAACAATCCTGAATCAAGATGACCCGTTTCGACAAGAGTCTGTGCAGGAACAATGGGAAATAGCTTACAAAAATGACGTCGGATTAACCAAGAGCCAATTTCAAATGGAGCACCGAGTATTGTTAACAAGTGATACAGAGTCGTTCTATCTAAAATTGACAGACGAAGAACCCGAATTAGTGGAAACACGAAAAGCGAAAATAGATAATAGATTGGAAGCCTATTTTCATTATCGCATTGAAAAGATAAGGAATAATAAAGATTTAGATAATCCGGAGCCGCGAAGAGCAGAATGGATTGAAGGAAATCTACTTTCCAGTATATTTCATATACAATATAATACTTCGCATAACTATCAAATTATTTTATCAAAAAAACTGGTTGATATAGAACGAAGTCTTTTGCAACACAATGACTCTGCCGGATATTTATCAGTGCAATTAAGTGCAAATCCGACCGACCACCAATTACAATCCTGCCAATTCACTTCTGCGGATGATAAGTTAGTTTTCAGTCAGCCTCTGAAAGAAAAAAGGATTGAATTGTTTAAAGCGATTCAGGAGAGTGCTCCTGAATCAACGGGTGTTATAGAAACGTTTGATGTTTTCAATCACATTCAGTTAATAAAGGATTATCTGTGCGAATATGAGAAATGGTTTGCTGAGATGATAAAAAACAGTAGCGATTCGCAAATAAAAAACTTCTTACAGCAATTAGATGTTGTGTCTCTTTCCGTAGAAATGCCTGACACTAGTTACAGTTCTTTAAAATTGATAACTCCGTTGCACCCACTCCGTTTAGCATGGTTAGTCAATCTATTCGATTTGTTTCAAAACTGGGAAAAACAATCTTATGAAGTAATCGGTTATCAAAAAACTTGGTGGAAAAACTTGGAGAATCTTTTTTATGGTGATCTTGTACCCGAAGTTGCTCCTTTGGTTTTGGTTGACTCTCAGAAAACAAACTATTACCAATATATTGGAGAACTGACCTATGGTTGGGGCATTTATGCAGATCCGTCCAATCACACAAATGATGCATTTGTAAACATTCACAGACAGATAAAGTCATATTTGGCTTCGATTCTAAATATTGCTAAAGAAAAACGCATTGATAGCGATATAAGTCTGTCGTTAGTTCTTCGTCACTTGAAAAATTATATCCTACAACACCCATACACCGACAAGTTGGTAATCAATATCTTTAATCCGGGTGATGCGGCTGTTTTTGCACGAGCAATGATCGAATTAGAGCAGTCCGGATACGATTTGCAATATGAAATACGCTTATTTACAGAAGATAAGCTGATTTTACCGGGTGATGCTTTAAGAGATTTGATTAATCCTGAAAACCAAATATCAGAAAATGCAGAGTCGTTTTCTCAAGCAGCAGAGAATCGCTTATTCCCCAAATTAAGATTTTCCGTCAATGATATTACTGATTTTTTAAAAAACAGTTCAAGTTATCAGGCACATATCACATTTTTAGTAAATCCTTTTTCCTCCGAAACGGATTTGATAAGACCGGAGAAAGAAGAGCAATCGTTTTATCTTAATGGAACAATCACCAATCCGGTAATTGAGATAACTGAAAAAGAAAACGAATTCACATGGAGTCGATATATATCTGACGCACCTTTAAAGATACCGGTAAATTCAGAAGCAAGCATTATTGTTGATTTGTTTGCTCTATTCCAGACCTGTATTTCAGAATCGCTATCAGCAAATCGAGAGAACTCTATTCCTGCGATGAAATTATCGTTAGGAAAAAACGATCAGGCATTATTGTCAATTGTTCATGATATTTCCGATTGGGTTATTACGTTTGATAAACACATGGGGCCGGAATTTTACGATTTGCCATGTCTTAACAAAGAGGATGTTCCATATTTATTGGATTACGTGCCAAGCAACGATACAACAGGAGTCTCTTCCTATCTTACAACCAGACCTACTTCTGAAATAGAAGGATTTATGTCTCCTTTGTTTGACGCATTTAATATTGATATTTCCGACAAAAACCGATTTGCTAATTTGTTGGAAGACCTGCGATCTGTTGGCAGCTCATTAATAATGCAAGTAAACAGTTCAAGAAATAAAGCGTTTGAAATCGTGGGAATTACCTTGACAAAAAGGATGCTACAAAAGAAAGGTCTACTAGAAGATGCCTTTCTCATTCCGATAGACTTGCATAAAAATTTGTTTGATGTTCTAAAAGATAGTAGTCAAGAGCGAGCAGATAATTTGTTAGTCGATATTCTCCCCTCAAAAAGAGAGATTGTTATTACTGTAATTGAAATAAAATGTAGAAAAAGTCTCGGACAACAGGAGAAAGAAGATTTACAAGACAAAATGAATCGCCAAATCCTTAATACGATTGAAGCTTTAAAACTACATTTCGACAACCAAGGTGATCGTCTTGATCGTGAGTTGAAAACAATGGAATTGAAGTCAATCTTGCTGTTCTACTTGCAACGAGCTAAAAGATATGGAAGTATCTCTCAGGAATCCTATGACTCCTATATAAAATTCATTTCAGAACTTAATGCTGGATACAATCTCCGCTTTAAGAGCCTCGGTATAGTTTTCGATTTCTCTGCTCCAATCAGAATGAAGAAAGAGTATTTGGATGATACGACTTTCTACTTTATGGGAAGCAAAGTTATTAATGAGATACTGGATGATAAATCGGAATTAAACACTTATACAAAAGGTAAAACTGTTCAGGATGTCGACTTTATTGATTTCTTCGAAAAATCTGAGAGAACCTCAGGAAAATTGCTATTGAACAATGTAGACGCAAAGCCGAAAGAGGAGAAAAAGATTGCCCCACAAGAGACACAGATAAAAATGTATTCTACTTCAGAGGAGGGCAGTGACTTAACTCATATCTCTTCGGTCGAAGAACCAGTAGTTGTACCGGCTCGTACAAAAAATAAGAAAGAAATATCTCAAGGGGATCAACCAGAAGTGCAATATATAGAACCGTCTTATGAAATCACAATTGGCAAGACTACGAATAGCCTTCAATACGGCATTTTAGGAAAAACAATCACTGGTGACCGCTCTATTGCAATTGATTTGAGTGAAACAAACACAATCAGTCTATTTGGTGTTCAAGGTGGTGGTAAAAGTTATACGATAGGAACTATATCGGAGATGGTGTTGAAGCAATTTCCCAATATCAATAAATTGCCAGCTCCACTTGCAGGGGTTATTTTCCATTATAGTGAAAGTATGGATTACGCTCCGGAATTTACTTCCATGATTTACCCAAATGATGACAAGGCACAACTCAAGAAGTTGAAAGAAGTATATGGGGTAGAGCCGGATAATATCGAAGATATTGTATTGTTAGTTCCTAAAGACAAATTGGAAGAGCGCAAACAAGAATATCCTTCCATAGAAGTGCAGCCTATATCCTTCAATTCAACAGAGCTAAATGTTCAAGACTGGATGTTTTTATTGGGGGCGGTTGGAAATGACTCTACATATATTCGCCAATTAAAAGCAATTATGCGTAGTGTTCGGAATAATATTTCTCTTCAAACGATGAGGAGGGGTATTGCCAACTCTAACCTATTAACAAATTCTCAGAAATCGTTGGCAGAACAACGCTTAAATTTTGCTGCTGAGTACATTAACGATGATGAATTATTAAAAGGATACCTAAAGCCGGGACGGCTGATTATTGTAGATTTACGAGATGAGCTTATCGCAAAAGAAGAAGCATTAGGGTTGTTCGTTGTGATGCTTAATATCTTCTCTGGTGTGAAAGAAGTCGATGGAGAATCCTTTAATAAATTTATTGTTTTCGATGAAGCTCATAAATATATGAACAATAGCGATTTGACAGATAGTATTGTGACGGCTATTCGTGAAATGAGACATAAAGGAGTCTCCTTGATGATTGCCAGTCAAGACCCAATGAGCCTGCCGAACGCTATTATTGAGCTAAGTAGTATTGTTCTACTTCACAAGTTTAATAGTCCTCAGTGGGTAAAACACGTTCAGAAATCTATTACACAATTGTCTTCGCTATCTGCACCTGAAATGGCTGCTTTGTCACCCGGAGAAGCTTACTTATGGGCAACAAAATCGACAGACAAACAAGTAATGAACCGACCTATTAAAATTTCAACACGTCCTCGTGTAACCAAACATGGCGGAGATACGATAAAAGCTATTTAAACGATGAATACCATTTCCTATACTAATAAAGGGCTACGTTCTAAAAATGAAGACTGCTTGTTATCTGAGCAGTTAAGTCCTGATATATCTTTTCATATCATTGCAGATGGAATGGGAGGATATAATCATGGAGAAAAGGCAGCGAAGATTGTTGTTGATACATTATTTGACCAAATTAGTCAAATAGATTTTTCTGCCATAGTAGAAGAATCCATAATTGTTGCGTGTGAGAGAACTAACCAAAAGTTGCGAGAAGAAGGAACAAAGCTATCTTCAAAAATAGGTTCAACCTTTGCTGCTGTTCTGATTCTGAAAGATAAAGCCTTTGCTTTTTGGATGGGGGATTCACGAGTCTACCAATACAATGAACACAATAAGTTGCTATTTCAAAGCGTTGACCATTCCTTAATAAATGAACTCCGTTTAAGTAGAAAACTGACAACAAGTGAAATTCGGAAATATAATTCGATTGTCACTCGCTCTTTAACAGGCGAAGCTATGGAGAATCCTCCTCAAATAGAAATGCTGCAATACTCTCCAAAAGATAAACTAATTCTTTGTTCTGATGGATTGTATAAACAAATCAATCTCAATGCCATTGTAGAGATGACTTCGGAGGATTTGCTGTCATATTTGGCTTCTGTAGAAAGCAGGATGAATGATAACTATTCGATAATTATAATCAATTAAAAATCTATGAGCTTAGACATATACCTATTCAAAAACGGCTTTGATATTCAGGAAAGCAGAGCAAATATAGATGTAGCCTATACTAAGTTGCAAGCTATAAAGGAAGAACTGGAGCAACTAGAAGATGATTATAAGGAGGCAATGCTGTCCAATCTCAGTGTTACCCACAATCTCAACAATATGGCTAAAGCAGTCGGGTTGTATGAGGTTTTATGGAGACCGGAGCAGGTTGGGATTAGTACAGCTTCTCAGATGATTACGCCACTCGAAAAAGGGATAAAAGAACTAATAGCTAATCCCGATAAATATAAAACGTTCAATCCACCTAATGGCTGGGGAGATTATGATATCTTTGTAGATTTCTGTAAATCGGTGTTGCGTGATTGTCGTGAATATCCTGATGCAACTATTGAAGCGGGTCGATAATCAAAACAAAGGTGGTCAGAAAAGGTGGTCAGAAAACGAACAAACTCCCTAAAAGGGATCACAAATGATGATGTAACCGATGTTTTGCATGCACAACACCAGTATCACATTTGCACCATAAGAATGTAACTAACTGATAATCATATATGGTTTCTTTTGAAGAGGTGAAGTAATCTATAGAGTTTATTATTAAATACTATTAAACCGTAGCAAACAAATGATTTGCTGCGGTTTTTATTTTTCAGAACTACATTTTCTGAAAT
>JABNAD010000443.1_pt1 | contig 24936 bp, 23 predicted proteins | sample 7240381 | NCBI WGS metagenome assembly JABNAD01 (sample SAMN11332834, study PRJNA596920) | anaerobic digester metagenome | biome: digested sludge; isolation source: digested sewage sludge-derived enrichment culture grown on H2/CO2 | place: Germany: Goettingen
CTATCGTCGCCTTCAGGTACAAAGAAACGGGTTATTTGTTGTTCTTCCATCACCCGCCTTGTTTTATCCGCCTGATTGATTCGTTTTACGCACCAATTCACACAAAAACTTTCGCCACAATGAATCACTAAAAACATCGGAGCAGGAAAGGCTTTCTGTACCATGGTAGCTACCGGCATCGCTTTAGCCGGATTCTTGATACTTACTTCGGCAATGATGATTTGGTCGTAAGCCTGTTCATCATCCATGTATGCAGCCAATCCAATGGTGCGGGTTTGCAATAAACCTTTCATCGTGAGCTTTTCTATCTCTTCACGCAACAACCGTTTTTCCCCGGAAGACAAAGGTGCTTTCTCGGCAAAAAGTTTTTTGCTGATAGGCGTGTTGATTAATGCCCCGGACGGTATGTTGAAGTACTCTATCATTATAGGTTGATTTTTCTTATCCTGTCGGTAAGCTCTTCCATCCTCTCGATAATTTTATCGAATGTTTTTTTGTCTTTATCATAAATGAAACTCTCTTTCATGTTTTCGTAATCTTTTCTCCAACTCCCCATCAAGTGGTCGGGAGGACAAATCCGGATCTGAACAGGTTCGTGTGTTGTATAGTCAACATCCTTTATGCTGTTGAACTTTTGACGATGACTAACAACGGCTTTGTATAAGTCCGTATCTTGCAACGCTGATTGAGCGAAAGAGCTATCCATCATCTTTTCCAAATCGTATAAATGTCTTGACATCCTATCCGTGCGTGGATTTTCCTTTTGATACTCCTCGTGCAACAAGAATATTTTTTCCAAAAAGGTACGTTCCGGTAATACGGACTTAAAAAGTGACTTTATTTCGCTATCAATTTCAGGAAACCGGGAATGGATAAGCGTTGCAATTTCTCGATTTTCAAACGGCTCGTCAAGAGACATGGCACTGAACTCAATCTTGACAACCGGAAGGAGGTAATCTATTTTAGTCGGAAGAATACTTTTGTATTTTACTTCTACTAAAGTTACCATATCGCTACTGTTTTTTGTAACAAGCTCAACTTTATAACCTGTTATTCCTTCTGAAGAAAGTATACCATCTAACTCGGGGAGCAACTTCTCTTCTATGTAATGGAAAGCTTCTCGGCGAATTTTTGTTCGTTGCTGATTGGTTTCTTCAGGTAGATCGAAAAACGAACGACTTATAGTCAAATCTATATCTTCACTGAAGCGACTAATCAATCCCCACGCTTTACTGAGGGAAGTTCCGCCCTTGAATTGCAGAAAATCCGCCCACGAAGATTTTGACAATGCTGCCAAAATGGCCGTTACCCACCAATCCTTTTCAATTGCCTGTTCTGCTGAAATTTTTCTGGCCACTGCTGTTTGTTGTAGCAAAACCATTTTTTCATCTTCGCTATAATTCAGCCAAATACTCATTCTGTTACTGTTTTTATGATTGGTAATAGCAATTCTTTCATCCATACCGGCGACAGGTATAAATCGTGCATCATTGTTGCTCGCTCTTCGGCATCACTCTCCGAAAGAAGCTTACTTATTTTGTCCTTTATTTCGTCCGTTACCTGATTTTCTCCAAGTTCTTTTAGTGCAATAATTATCAATGGCAGAAGCTTACCCTTGAATTGAAAGTTTTTCTGAACAACATTTTTGAAAATAATATTCCTTTCGCCAACTTGCACTTTTCGCTTAGCTCCGTTGGTAATATATACGGCGTTCATCGGTACTTGAGTAGAAAAGCCCAAAATATTTAAGGCAGTATCACCGGTTGGCATAATCTGAGCCCTGTCTCGTTCGGCTATTTTGTGGGCAATTTGGTCAATCGTAGGGTGCAAAACACCAAATTTCGTTTTTATGGGCTTCATATAGATGCCGGTTGCCACACGAACAATGATGCCTTCATTTTGCAGACGGGATAACGTTCGGGTAACAAGGCTATCATTATTTAAATCTTCAAAATCACGCACAGTGAACAAGTCGCCTTTCTTAAAGCGAGTTACTCGATCTCTAACTTTTTGTGAAATATTCTCTTCCATCATTAAACCCCAATAATATTGTCCGAAATATTCGGTAGATTTCGGACAAAGATAAAGAATTATTTCCGCTTGACAACAACAAATGCCACAATATCAAAATCGCTTTGTGAGGTAACCCCTTCGGCATTGAGCGAAACTAACTCTGTAGAGAAAAACGAAGCAGCACCTACCTCTTGCGATTTACCGATGACACTCTCAATGGCTAACTGAAAAGCGGACGAATAGGCTTTCATATTGGCATAGTTCTTTGTCTCTTTTTTTAGGTTTTGCGCCAACTCTGCCAGTACTTCCGTTTTGCCCTGACACAGTTTTTTCAGATAATCCAAACAACGTTTTCCCTGCATATAGCCCAAAACAGGTTCTCCACCTTCGCCCATATAAACCAAATAATAAGGAGCCAACAGGCTTTGCCCTTTTTGTTGTACAGAGCTACGCATACAGAAAATAGTTCCGGGAGGTATCTCTTCATCGTCTGTTTCAACTACGGTATGAATCCCCAAAGGAATATTCTGCAAATCGACAAGGTGGTTTTTCTCGTATTCCATAATGTCCATCCGGAAATCGTTCATGTTAGTATCCGTAATGGTTATTCCACCTTGGATATCTTCCAAATCGAGTACTGTACTTTGGAGTTGCTCCAGTTGTTTGCGACGATATTCCAAATCGGTCATTTCGTCGTTTTCATTCATCTCTATCAGGTTCTCCTCGCCCGTAGCAGAAATATCGAGTAAGACCATTTTGCCTTTTACCCGGCTCTCAAGGTTAATATACTCGTTCAATTCCATATTCGGCCAGAAGTTGACCAACTGGATTTGCTCGTTTTTTGAACCTAAGCGGTCGATACGCCCGAATCGTTGAATGATACGCACCGGGTTCCAGTGGATGTCGTAATTGACCAGGAGGTCGCAGTCTTGCAGATTTTGCCCCTCCGAAATACAATCGGTGGCAATGAGCAAGTCAATCTCCCCTTTTGCATGGGGAAATGTTTTGTGGCGTTCTTTGGAAAAAGGCGAGAAGTGCGTAAGCAACTCGTTCATCTCTTTCCGTTCAATACCGGGAAAGTTCGTTTTGTTTGTTCCGCTTCCTTTGATTAAAGCGGCGTACAATCCGTATTCTTTCAATATCCACTCCGACAATTCTTTATAAAGGTAAGTAGCTGTATCCGCAAAAGCCGTGAATACAATCACTTTTTTGTTATTGTCGTTAAGCGGGTTTTCTATTTTGTGGGCAATGACCTCTTTCAGGCGAGTCAGTTTTTCGTCACGAGTAGTGGATATGGTAGCAGCACTTTCCATGAGTTTGGTTAACGTATCCCGATCGTACTCCAACTCCTGCCGCCATTTTACCAAATCGATATCCTGTAGCAATACTTTTACCTTGTTGCCAATCAGGTAGTCGCTTTCATCATCCTCGATATCAATGTTGTCAATCGTGACAGAGCTGTCGGAAAGCTCCGTAATGTGTTCTATCTTATGCAGATTGTCATTGACCTGCTCCAGCAACGCTTTTATACTTAGATAAAACGAATAGATGGAACTTTCCATCCGTTTCAGGTAGTTCACCCGCATCAAGTCCACCAAGTTCTTTTCACGGTCGGATTGCTTAAATACACTTCCGGTACTTAATTGATAGTCGTATTTAGCGGCATACTCTGCCTTTTTCTCTTCTTTGAGAGAAGATATAGGTGAGAAATTTGCCAAATTCAGCTTGCGAATAGCATTGTTGATATTGCGTAACGAAGGAAACAGTTGTTCACTGTCGATATCGGTTTTTTCGTTTATCGGTCTCAAACGGGTCGGAAACCTTCCCACATCCGCCGAATCGTAATATTTCACGATATGCTTGCGTGAACGGGCGATAGTAAGCATGTCCAATAGTTTGAAATAACGATTATCCAACCGGTCGAACAACTCGTTTATATTCCGATCCGAATATTTTGCCCAATCGGAAAACTGCCGCTGCGCCAGCTTCATTACGTTGGATATATTATCTATGCCCTCTTCTTCGAACACGCTGTCGTCGCCTTCCGTGATAAACGATATTTGGTTTTTGAGATCATTCATCCGGTTGTTCACCGGTGTCGCCGAAAGCATTAACAGTTTTGTTTTTACACCCTTTTTGATGACTTCATTCATCATGCGGGCATAACGGGTCATTTCGCCTTTAGAGGGATAGCTGTTTCTGAAGTTATGCGATTCGTCTATTACGACCAAATCATAATTTGACCAATTAATTGTCGCCAAGTCAATATCGCCCGATTTACCCCGCACACGAGTTAAATCGGTATGGCTAAGCACATCGTAATTGAAACGGTCGTTAATCAGAATGTTGCGCTTGTCGTTTTGCGTATAAACTGTCCAGTTGTCACGCAGCTTCTTGGGGCAAAGTACCAATACACGGTCATTTCGCAATTCGTAATATTTGATAACGGCAAGTGCTTCGAATGTTTTTCCGAGCCCCACACTATCGGCAATAATACAACCGCCATATTTTTCAATTTTCTCGATAGCCCCCATTACACCATCTTTTTGGAACTTGTAAAGTTTATTCCAAATTTCTTTATCTTTAAATCCGGTTCTTGATTTAAAAATCTTATCGTCGGCAAAATCAACAATGGAATAATGAAAAAGATGATGCAAAATCATGTAATACACCGCATCGGGAGAGTAGTCCTTAAACCCTTTTTTTAACTCATCCAAAGCCAGTTTTGTAATCTCTTTGGACATGGAAGTATCCGACCATATTCCGTCAAACATTTGTTTGTATTGCGCCACCTCTTCTTTTTTGTTGTGAAGAATATGTAGCTGTGGTTTCTCCGAGTTGATAAAACCCAATGAATCTGCACAGAAGTCTGCCATACCGGGATTGATTACACAGCTATCGTGCTCATTTTGGATAAATATTAACTTAAATCCGAATGAATTAGGAACTCTCAAAGCACGAATACGACTTCTTTCAAGTATGTGGGTACATTCTTCTGCTGCATATCGTAGTAAGAGTTGCCTTTTCAGTCCTCCCTCTTCGGCGGTTCCCCAAAAAGTATTATCCAAGGCAATGGATACCCCTTGAGGATTTTTTGTTTGCGGGTTTGATAAAAGCAGGATTTTTAATCCTTTTGTGTGTTTCATTTTTTCCCGCAAAAGATAAAAGGCATAGATGCTAAACATTCCGGTACTGACAGACACCAAAGTGTTTGAATCTAACCGTTTAGCTATCTCATGCTCAACTGTTCGGCCCTGTTTGTTATCTAATATTTCCATACGCTTGGTTGCTTGCTACTTTTTAGTTGTATGAAGTAACTCTCGAACATCCACATCCAAAGCTTCTGCAATCTGACGAAAAACGTCAATAGAGGGCTGAGCCTTATTGGAACACCATCTTGAAACAGTTGCTTCATTCTTTCCTATTGCTTCGGCAAGCCAGCGATTTGTTCTATCGTTCTCCGCTAAAACAACCTTAATTCTATTGATTACTTTTTTATCGGTCATATTATGATTATTTTCATCAAATATTTGACGCTATTAATCGCAAATATACGGTTTTCATTTAAACTAAACACAGAAAAAAGACAATAATTTCAATCATAAAATAACGAATCAGAGGTGCAAGGTGCAAGTATATCTATATAGATATCTTGCACCTTGCACCAAACTTAAAACATTGTGATTCAAAATAGTTGTTGATTTGAAAATAAGTTGTAACTTTGAACTTGAATTTTATGACGACAGATTAGTGTCAATAGCAGCCAAGATTGCCAAAAGTAAAGCAGAAGAAGACGCTAACCTAATTTGTACCCCCATAAAGGTCTTTGAAATAATAAAACACTGAATATTAGTGGTCTGACAAATTTAATTCAAAATTAGTCTGACTGCCAAAATAGGAAGTTTGGAAATACAGTGGTGGAAGCACTTAAATACATTTAGTTAGGAGTTCCTAACCTAAACTGTACCCCCTAAGAAAAAATGAGGGAGTAAGATGCTGAAAGAAAGCAGATTATCTTACAAAGGTGGCTTTCCCGTCCATACGCCGTAATAAGGCGTCTTTCAATTTTTCAAGAAACGGTGTAGGGGCATTCCGTATTTTTAAATCGCCAAAAGTACGTGAAAGGTTCGTATCCAACTGGATATTGAATACATTTTGGATGTAATCATAAAGTTGAGTGAGAGGAACATCGCCAAATGTTCCGGCACTATCCCAAGCATAGATCTGTTCTTGTAATTCAGCTTTGCTTCCTTTCCACGTTTTTTTAGTGGTAGGAAAGTTAAAAGAACCTGCTCTCATTCCATTGTCATTTAACAACTCGATTTCTTGCATAAGATAGGCAGAAAGCATATCATTAGACAAAATCTTTGCTACTTTGAAATCGCAATTTGTGGAAAATTTAGGATCAAGCTCATGATAGAACGTTTCAAGGTATTGTTCAGCATCTGTACTATCCCGCAAAAAGTATAGAGTGTCCAGATGGGTGGAACCCGAACGGTAATATCGTATAAAGTCAAGTCGTTTAGAGTTATATTTATTTATGTCATTCAAGATATCACATAAATACTCCCGTTGTTTATCTATACCTATGGGTCGATTCATTTCGATATTGTAAACTTTACGATAGTATATTAAACGAAAGCACAATCTGGGCTTAATTTCTTTAAAAAATGAAATTTCGTCATCATCATTCTTAAAGTTATGTGACATGACAAATAGTTTCAACTGTTTGAATGCATCAGCAAGCACACGGGATGCCTCCAATGACTTTGTAATCACGCTGACTTCCGAGCATTCGATTTGCTCAACTTTCACATCGACCTCTTTTTTGAGACTATAAATAAATTGAATCATAATTCTGCACTTTACTTTCACCCAACGCAGAACTCTAACCTATAATCTTTATGGTAAAACAAGGTTATATTACTCATGAACTACTTTGGATATTAATTACAATATTGACGTATTCATAAAGAAACTGTTATTTGAGCATGATTAATACTTCATTTTAAGTATTCTGACAGCATTGAGAATTGCCAAAAGTGATACGCCGACATCTGCAAAAACTGCTTCCCAAAGTGTAGCTATGCCACCTGCTCCTAAGATCAGGACAACCAACTTTACCCCAAATGCAAGGCTGATATTCTGAATTACAATCCTACGTGTAGCTTTACCTATTTTAATAGCTGTGGCAATGCGACTTGGTTGATCTGTTTGCAATATTACATCCGCAGTTTCAATCGCAACATCACTCCCCAATCCACCCATTGCTATACCTACATCGCTCATTGCTAATACAGGTGCATCGTTAATACCATCACCAACAAAAGCTATATTATTCGTTGGATCGGTTTTTAGTTTTTCGACATGTTCTACTTTCCCTTCAGGTAGTAAGTCGCCAAATGCCTGTGTAATGTTAAGCTCCGAAGCCAATTTCGATACGATTGCCTGCTTATCTCCTGACAGCATGACAATGTTTTTTACACCCAACTCTTTGAGTGAATCCACCGCTTTCTTTGCATCTTCTTTTGGAGCATCTGCAACAAGGATGTATCCGGCATAAGCACCATTAATGGCACAAACAACTATCGTTTCGGGAATTGATGCTATTTCTACCGGAAATTCGATTTGATTTTTAGTTAGAAGTTTTGCATTTCCTACTAACACCGTTTTTGAAGCAACAGTAGCTTCCAAGCCGTGACCTGCAATCTCTTTAACATTTTCAGCTTTATCAAGATTCACTTTTTGCTGATTTGCGTATTCTACAACAGCCTTTGCAATAGGATGTGTACTTTGAGTTTCAACTGATGCTACGATTTTCAACAGTTCATCTTCATTAATATCGCCGATAGAAGAAATTTTCTGAACACTGAAAACACCTTGAGTCAATGTTCCTGTTTTATCCATAACAACCGTATTTATTTTTGTTATGGCTTCCAAATAGTTACTTCCTTTAAATAATATACCGTGTCTTGAAGCGGCTCCTATACCTCCGAAATATCCAAGGGGAATGCTTATTACTAATGCGCAAGGACATGATATAACCAAGAATACCAAAGCCCTATATACCCACTCATTGAATGTGAATGTAAATTCAGGCGAAATAAATGAGTACAGCCACGGCATAAGAATTATTAATGCTGCCAATCCTACTACTATCGGTGTGTAAATCCGAGCAAATTTTCGGATAAACTGTTCGGCAGGAGCTTTTTTCTCTGTCGCATTCTGAACAAGGTCGAGAATACGAGCTAAAGCACTTTGCCCAAATGGTTTGGTGACAATAACTCTTGAAACATTATCGGTAGCAATCATTCCAGCCAAAACTTCTTCTCCTTTGCGAATTGTCCGAGGAACGCTCTCTCCCGTAAGTGCAGCAGTATTGAAGGATGCGGATTCATTTTGCAAAACACCATCAAGTGGAACTCTGCCGCCTACTTTTACTTCCACAACATCGTCAATGTTTACATCTTCGGGTGAAACTGTCTCCAATGAATCACCTTTTACTACTGTTGCTGTTTCGGGGCGGACATCAAGCAATGCGCTGATATTTCTTTTGGCACGATTTACGGCACTGTCTTGAAAAAGTTCACCGACCGCATAGAATAACATTACGGCAACTCCTTCAGGGTATTCACCAATCAAAAATGCTCCGATGGTTGCAATACTCATTAAAGTATATTCACTGAAAATATCCTTTTTGAGCATGCTTTCCCATGCTTCTAATATAACTGGAACACCGACAGGAATATAAGCTAAAAGATACCAAGCAAGCCTTATCCATTGGTTTTCAAAGAAAGTTATATTGAACGCAGAAAATAAAATTCCCGAAATCAGTAAAACAAATGATATTCCTGCCCGAATATATGCTCTATTTGGTGAGCTTTCTTCTTGTTCTTTGGCAATATTTGCACTACAACTGCCATCACTACAATTACTCATAATTTTTCTTATTTTATTAAACAATATATCTTGAATGCCCCTCCGAATTTTGAAGGTTGTTCTGTCTCAATCTTTAAACTTGTTGCCGATAGTATATCTGAAAATTTTCGGTTCACATCAGAAAATAGGGTAGATGACAAGATGTTGAAAAACTTTCTGAATAGTGACGGTTCTTGGTTTTCGGCAAGAAATTTATCAAATACTAATATTTTCCCGTTAAATTTTAATACCCTTTCTGCTTCCGCAATACATTTTTTAGGGTCTGGAATCACTGCAAGTATCAGGTTTAGTATGACACAGTCGAACGAATTGTTTTCAAACTGCAAATCCTGACCATCCATCTCCAAAACGTTAATATTCATTTCTAACTTTTCAGCCCTTTTCTTTAGCTGATTCAGCATTGCCGGAGTAAGGTCAGTCGCTGTAATTTGATAATCTCCTTTAAGGTAGGGCAAATCTAAACCTGTTCCTGCTCCTACAATCAGAATTGAATCTCCCTTTCGGGGAGATAATACTTGGATAGCTTTTTCTCTCTCTTTTCTAAAAATAAGAAGTATCAAATCATAGTAAACGCTATGAATTGAATATCTGATTTTATTCCACCTATTGCTGTTGATTTGCATATATTTTTATTTCTTTTTACTCAAATCAAATCTATAACTTACTGATAATGCAGGATATTTTGTTTCGATCATAAGTGCCGACAGAGTTAAGTGATCGTTGGCAGTCCATGAAAACCCCTCATGAAAGTTCTTCCCGTCATACGAACCAAACAGTGTAAATTTTTCCATAAAAATCGCCGACATTCCTGTCAGGAAAAAGGGCTGGTTAAAATCTTTGAATATAGACGCTGCACCCACATATCCCTGTAATGCAAATTTCTCGCTAAACTCAACGGTTTTTGTCAACATTCCGTAAACGGACTGGTCATTTCCTCCTGTTCTCACACTTCCTGTACCAACTATTATTCCCGGATGCCATTTCCCTTCTTTTTCTGCCAAAGTCTGAATTCGTAAGCTCCAGATCGGTTTTTGAGCTTTGAAAGCATACCCTACACCAACATCCATCCATTTGAAAACACCATAGCGAGCATTTACGACAGCATATTCGTCATCTGAAGTCGGCATTCCTAATGCCGATACGACCAAATTATTTTTTGCGATCAAACCTCCGCTGGCTCCACCTGAACATGCCGGGCAATTCGGCCCGCATTCCTGTGCGTAGCTCTTGTTGGCAATAAAAAACATTCCTGCAATTACAATGCTTATTTTAAGCAAACTTCCACTTTTTTTCATGATTTCAATAATTTAATAAATATTCATTACAAAAGTATTGGTTGCTTATTGCAAATTGTTTGCAAACTTTCGACATTGGTCGCATACTCCCTTTATTACATAATTTATTGTCCCGTATTCAAAGCCGACAGGTAGCTGTACTGGCGGTATCGGTATCTCTCTTAAACAATAAGCACGATTACATGCCGTGCAATAAAAATGCACGTGTTGCCATTGAGGACTACAATCACACTCTTCATCACATACCGAGTATTTCAACGAACCCGAACCATCATCAATGCTATGAACAACCATGTGTTGCTGAAATAATGTTAGTGTTCTAAACAATGTTGACTTATCAATAGTTCCCAATTCAGCTTCCAATTCCAATAAACTGAAAATTTCCTTTTTATTGGATATAGCTTCAAGAACCAACAGCCGTATGGCTGTTAGTTTAATGTCTTGTTTTTCTAACCGATTTATATACTTATTTTTTTTCATCGTCAAAAAATATAAATGGTAGTGTACCAAAGAAAAATACGGATACCAATATTTCCCCTAAAGGTACATAATGAAAGAAGCACTCCTCATCTTTGCATCTTGATACAAAGAACCAAAAAAGTAAGCCCAAGATTATTCCAGATACAATAGATATTATAACAATCCGTTTTTTTGTTCTTGGGCTTATTCTTTTTCGTCGTTTTCTACTACGACGTACCTTTTTCATTACTTGTAAATCAAAGTTCTACTGCCGATAATTCGGCAAACGCCTTTTGGTAATCCATTTCAGCTTGTAATGCTTGATTAACTGTTTCGTAGTACAAGCCAATCTCTACCATATAATCCAGCAGTGATATTTCTCCGGCATCCAGTGCCTTTTTCAATAAATCGGTACTGTTTGCTGTAAGCAGAGATTTCCTGTACGCTTGTGCCGTATTCTGAAGCCCTATTGCCCGATTGAATTGAATTTGAAGATTGCTGTAAAATTGCTGTTTACTGTCGGCTTCTCTTGATTCTGCGGCTCTGACTGCTGCCTTTGCTTGTTTTACTCTATTTTTATTTTCCCATAGAGGTATCGAAACACCAACAGAAACACCTTGAAAACGCTGACCTACCACTTTTTCACTCATATATCCGGCTGAAAATGTAGGTAGCCCCATTGCTTTACTTACTGACACTTGCCTTTTACTTACTTCTATCTCCTGTTTTATATAAGCCAAAACAGGGTTCTTTTGTTCGGCATTTACGAACCAGTCATCAAAATTTAAGGGTAATTGGGTTTGAGCGAATTGGGAATCATCAAATGTCACATCATTGCCGCCATTCAACCTTTTTAGTTGTGAAAGCAGTGCATTACGTTCAACTTCAATACGACTTATTTCTCCCTGAACAGTAGATAAATTAAGCTGTACTTTGTTGTATTCAAGTTTATTCGCATCTCCGGTTGCTAATCGTTTTTCATAACTTTCGGCAATTGTTTTTGCGTGCTCCAAACGTATGTCCAACTCTTTTTTCAGCGCATTGTAATATATCAGCTCAATGCAATATTGTTTTGCTTCAAGCATGATATTCATTCGATCTGCCTTGTATTGCCATTCAACCAAATCGTTTTTTCCGTTGGCAACTTTGCTCTTCATCCCTGTAATAGTAGGAATGTCGAATGTTTGAGTAACGCTGAAATCTGTACGGTTTCCCATATCTACGGGGTTACCCCATAGGTAGTTAAAACCGACTTCGGGGTTAGAAAGATATATTCCCGTTCTGTTTTCGAGTTTCTGCGATTCTGCTGTTTCTCGCAGGGCTTTTAAAGTAGTATTGTTTTCTTCAATGGAAGTCAATACCGAATTGATGTTGTTTTGGGCGTACAGTGAAATACTCCCAAACAATGCCAATATACTGATTATAATTGCTTTCATATTTTTATATTATTATTCAGTTTCATCACTGACAATTTCCGATTTCACTACATTTCTATTTGTAATAAGATACATTATTGGGATGATGAATCCATTTAAAAGTGTTGAAGTAAACAACCCTCCAAGTATTACGATTGCCATCGGACTTTGAATTTCATTACCAGGAAGACTACCTCCCAAAGCAAGAGGGGTCAAAGCTAACCCAGATGACAGTGCAGTCATAAGTATTGGGTTTAAACGATCCAACGAACCGTGCATTACACTATCAAATTTAGAATGACCTTCTGCCTGCAAATCGTTATATCGTGAAATAAGTAGCATACCGTTTCGGGTAGCGATACCGAAAAGAGAAATAAATCCGATGAGTGCTGGGATGCTGATAATTCCGCTTGTAAAGTAAATAGCAAACACCCCCCCGATAAGTGCTAATGGAAGATTCAATAGAATAACGCTTGCCTGATTTATACTTCGGAACTGAGCAAATAGCAATAAGAATATTACCATTATCGAGAATATGGAAGTGATCAGTAACGTTTGTGATGCAGCTTGTTCACTTTCAAATTGTCCACCGTATTCAATATGATAACCTTCGGGGAGAATAATGTCTTCTTTTACGGTTTTCTGAATATCGTTTACAACTCCTCTTAAATCTCGCCCGGCTACGTTTGCCGATATTACTATTTTGCGTACAACATTTTCCCTGTTGATAGTATTGGGGCCAGTTGACGAAGAAATTTCTGCAATATTGCCTAATGGAATTTTTCGTCCGTTGGCATCTACTATCAGATTCTTTATCCTGTCGGCAGTTGCCCTGCTGTCTTCGTTTACTTTGAGTGTAAGGTCAAAAGCCTTATTTCCTTCGTAAACTTGTGATACAACTTCTCCTGCCAACATTACATTTATAATCTCCGCAAATTCAGGTAATGAAATACCATACTTGGCTAACAACTCTCGTTTAGGTTCTATTTTAAGCTGTGGACGCTCTACTTGTTGTTCTACGTTCAAATCGGCAACACCTTCCACATTCTGAATGGATTCTTTAATCTCATTTCCTAACGCAAACATTTTATTAAGGTCTGTTCCAAACAGTTTAATTGCAATGTTTGCTCTCGTACCAGACAACATTGCATCTATACGGTGAGAAATGGGTTGTCCGATTTCGATATTGACACCGGGTAACACTTTCATCTTTTCCCGAATCTCAGCCAATACTTCGTCTTTGGAACGTTTATCAAGTATAAACGGTGCTTCAATTTCAGATACGTTTACACCTAAGGCGTGTTCGTCCAGTTCGGCACGTCCTGTTTTACGACCAACGGTTTGAACTTCGGGTATAGAGAGAAGAATGTTTTCGGCAATCATACCCATTTTGTCTGATTCCTCGATGGAAATACCCGGAAGCGTACTTATATTAATCGTAAATGAACCTTCATTGAATGGGGGTAGAAAACTACGCCCAAGAGTAAAGAAAATAATTATGGTTACAACCATAATACCACCTGTTCCTCCAAGTACCCATTTTTTATGATTTAATGTCCATTGCAAAGCCTTTCCATATACCTCTTTTAGCTTGCGTACAACGTAAGGTTCTTTTTCAGGTTTATCATTCTTTTTGGGTTTTCCCAATAAATAGCTACAAAGCACAGGAGTAAGTGTCAATGCGACAACGGTAGATGCAATTAATGCTACAATAAAAGCGATACCAAGGGGAGCAAGCATACGACCTTCCATTCCCGATAGGAAAAATAAAGGCACGAAACTCGCCACAATAATTAACGTTGAGTATAAAATAGGCATACGCACTTCTTTAGAAGCATCAAATACAACTGTCATTACTGTTTTTTGCTCATCTTTTGGTTTTTGCCTGTTCTCTCGCAGTCGCTTAAACACGTTTTCCACATCCACAATAGCATCATCTACCAGAGAACCGATAGCGATAGCCATACCTCCCAAACTCATTGTATTAATGGTTAAGCCCATAAATTTAAGTGCCAGTATGGCACAAACCAACGACAGAGGAATAGTAACAAGCGAAATAACCGTTGTACGGGCGTTCATCAAGAATATGATAAGGACGATAATTACAAAAATACCTCCTTCGTATAATGATTTCTGTACGTTATTTATGGAGTTGTCAATGAAACGTGCCTGACGAAATATATCTGTCGATATTTTCACATCCTTTGGAAGCGATTGTTGCAGCTCTGCAAGTGACGCATCTAATTTGTCAGTAAGTTCAATCGTACTTGTTGCAGGCTGCTTGGTAATAGTGATTAATACCGCAGGCTTGCCATGATTTGAAGCAATTCCCAATTTCGGAGCTTTGTTGCCTATTTTTACATCTGCAATATTTTCAAGCAATACCGGAATATCATTCGTTGTTTTAATTACGGATTTACCTAACTCGGATAGCTTATTAGTAGAAAGAATCCCACGAATAATATATTCGTTACCATACTCATAAAGTACACCTCCGGCTGCATTTTGATTCATATCCTGCACTACCTTTATCACTTCGTCCAAACCGATGCCGAAGTGCTTCATTTTTTCAGGATTTAATAGAATTTGATACTCTTTGATATCTCCTCCTTGAACGGTAACTTGGGCTACGCCACCTGTTGAAAGCAAACGTGGGCGTACAGTCCAATCGGCTAACGTTCTCAAATCTTGAAGGGAAGTAGTATCCGCTGTAAGCCCTACAATCATTAACTCTCCTAAAATAGAAGATTGTGGCCCCAATGTCGGATTACCAACGTTGGACGGCAAGGCATCTTTAACAACAGCCAGTTTCTCTGACACAATTTGTCGGGCAATATAAATATCAGTTCCCCAATTAAATTCGACCCATACGATAGAAAATCCCGTAGTAGAAGAAGAACGAACCCGACGTACATCGGTTGCTCCGTTCAATGCTGTTTCCACAGGAAAAGTAACCAAGCGCTCCACTTCTTCGGGAGCCATGCCTTTGGCTTCGGTCATCACTACAACCGTTGGTGCATTCAGATCGGGGAATACATCCACCTCCATATTTGAGGCGGTATATGTCCCTGCCAGCATTAACAGGAGTGATGCAACCAAAACAACAATGCGGTTGTTAAGGGAAAATTTTATTATTTTATTCAACATAACACTTCGAGTTAAAGATTAATGATTGTGACCTTCAGGCATTACTGATGAAATGGCTGCCAGCTTAACCTGATATACGCCTTTGGTGACAACTTTGTCTCCGACCTTTAATCCCGAAAGGATTTGTAATCTGTCTCCGTTGTTTTGACCTAATGTAACTTCTTGTTTTTTATAACCTTCTTCATCCAGCTGTATATAAACAAAGAATAAACCCTGTTCTTCGGTAATAGATGATACGGGTACTGAAATCACATTGCTCTGTGGAGTTGAAAGTAGGAATACTTCTGTAAAAGAACCGGGTATAATATCGCCTATATTATCAAATTCAAACGTAACAGGTATGAAAGAGGATACACCTGATGCTTTTCCGAAAGACAGTAAACGACCGTTCAGATCTGATAGCTTATAAACCGTATTGTCATACGATGGTTTGAAGTTTGCACTACTTATACTTTTCAAACTTTTGTAATAGTTTTCTGTTACCTCGGCTCTTAGTTGTAAACGTCTGTTTTGAGAAACAGTAACGATAGGTTGACCAACTGAAACATATTCACCCTGATTAACCAATCTGGCTTTAATAAATCCGCCTATTGGCGAAGTTACGCGTACTCCGCTTGCTGATATGTTGGAAGCCTGCGCTCCGTAAACTGCTTTTGCTGTTTCATAACGAAGACGGATTTGCTCGAACTCTTTAGTCGAAATAATCTGCTCTTTAACAAGTCCTTCTGCACGTTGAAATTCTCTCTGAGCTGTTTCGTATTCGATTTTTGCTTTTACAGCCGGATCACCATCCTGTATGTTCTTTGCAGAAACATTTACAATCGCTTCACCTGCTCGTACTGCCGCCCCTTCTGTTATTGAAGGATTTGCAAATGATACGATACCGTTTGATGTTGCCACGATTGTAGCTTCATCTCCCTGAGACGCTTGTATCTGTCCACTTGTTTTTATTACTTGATTAAAGGCTCCTGCTGCAACTGTTTCGATAGTCAATCCGACAGCTTTGGCTTGTTCTTTGGTAAAAACGATTTCATCCGCATGCTCGCCTTCTTCTTTTAACTTTTCACCCTCATGATCATGTCCGTCATTTTCAGAATGGTCATGTTCATCTTCATTTGAATGGTCGTGTCCATCTCCTTCAACATGTTCATGAGGGTCTTTTGATGAATTATCTTGCTTTTTTCCCGAATTACATCCGGTAAGCAGCATTGCTGCTATTATAAATAAACTAATGATGTACGTTTTCATTTACTTGATATTTTTAATTTAATTGAATAAAGAAATTCTCTTCCTATTATCAATTGTTTAATGTTTGTGTTTGTCGTCTTTACTATGGTCGTGACCCTCATGATTATCGTGTTTGTGGTCATCATCTTTGCTATGATCATGTCCTTCATGATTGTCATGTTTATTATCTTTGCTGTGATCGTGACCTTCGTGGTCATCGTGTTTAATTTGCTCTTTGTTTTCTTTTGATGACTGATTGCCCTTTTTGGTTGTTGAATCACATCCTGTAAGCAGCATTGCTGCTATAATAAATAAACCAATTATATATTTTTTCATTTTTTTGATATATTAAAGTTGTATTGAAAAGGAAATACCACCCTGTTGTCCATTATAAAATGGGACAAGAGTCATATTTTTCTTATCGCGATTATTCTTTGAAATTTTTTGTTCAATGTAAGGGTATATCCAATAAGCAACTTTGGTGCTTAGTATTCCAAGACCTGCACCAAAAGCTACATCACCTACCCAATGTTTGTTATTATAGATTCTAAATATCCCTGTTCCGGCAGCGATGGTGTATCCTGCGATGCCATACCATATAGAAACGTCTTTATATTCTTGCCATAAAAATTCAGCACCCATGAAAGCGACAGCCGTATGCCCCGAAGGGAATGAATTGTTTGCCGATTTGTCGGGTCTTTCTACTTTTGCTGTGTATTTTATGCTATTTACTGATGCGGCGGTGAACAATGCCGACAATCCTAAAATAATTGTTCGGTCTTTAAAGTTGTTTTTACCTTTTATACCAGCTAAATTCAAAGCATATACACTTGCAGCAGGAACATATTGAGTAATATCGTCAATTTGAAACTTTTGGGTTGGTGAGTTATTACCTCATGACCTATGGCATAGTTTAATAACTTTTTATTCGGTGCAAGTGTTGTCTCAACAGCTCCATAAGCCATTAAAGTTACCGGAATAATCAGTTGTTTATATGGAAACTTGGATGATTTATCAGAAATACTATCAGCTTCTATTTTTATTATATCATCATTGTCGGCATTAGCCGCATACGATGAAAATATGGAAGAACATAGTATTAGTAAACTTACCATTTTCTTTCTTAATGACATATATTATACAAAAAATAAGGTTGTAATATGTACCATTCCCTATACATCCGATTCAATCGGATATACAAATAACCTATTCAATGTGAATAGGTTTATAAATTAAGAAAGTAAGTAAGGCGGAGCACGCAAACCATTAAATTGGTTCGCTTCTGCTGATTTGTAGAAAGAAATAAATTCCCCGTAATCCGATTTAGACGATAAGTATTCCGGATTTAGGATAAAATCCGAAACAAGAAAATATACGGAAAATAAAAACGAATATGAATTATCATCGTGGCTTTCTGATTTTGCCACTTTGTATTTTATTCCATTGTTGAATGAAGAAGCAATATAATCAACTTCGGCAACACAAGATTGGTCATCGCCTTTTGGAATATTGCCATGATGGGTATGTTCATCGTTTATGGCATCATCTTGTTCACAGTATTCTGTAACAATACAAGCAGTCCCTTCATGATGATGATGAGGCACAATTGCAACCAACATCAAAACTAATGTTGATAATGCAATAAATGATATGGAAACTGCTTTTTTCACTAATATTCTATTAATAACGCAAATGTACGTAAAAATGTTTGCAACTAAGTTGCAAACTTGTCACAATCTCCGCAATAGCCTTTAATTACAAGGTTTATGCCTTCCATTTCCATGCCTTGAGGCAATTCAAATTTAGGCATAAGAATATTTTCTAAACAGAATGCTTTCTTGCAATAGTTACAGTAAAAATGTACATGAGAATCACTCACTTCGCAATTACAATCATCTTTACAAATAGAGTATTTGATAGCCCCCGATCCATCGTCAAAACTGTGAATCAATCCATTGTTATTAAAAAGATGAATAGTTCGTGAAATAGTTGACTTATCAACACTTACTAATTTATTCTCTAAATCTCCAAGGCTGAACGCACTATCAAATTCTTTCATCGCTTTAAAAATCAGAATACGACCAGAGGTCGGTTTAATATCCCGGTTTTCAAGTAATTTTTCTATTGATTCTTTCATGTATAATTTAATTACTAAACATTTACAACGAATATGCCAAAAATATAGAAACTATACTTTTGACATATTCTTCTTGAAAACGTACTTCAAGTTTTTATTTATGATGCCCTCCGCCATTATGGTTGTTGCTATTGTTTGTGGTTCCATGATTATGGCTCTTATCTGTGCAGGTTGTAGCATCATGAGTATTTCCGTTGTTGGTTTCACCATGATTATGTGTAATATCGTTACAGGTTGCTACATCATGTGTCCCTCCATTAGTTGTTCCATGGTTATGACTTTTGTCAGTACAGGTTGCTGCATTATGAGTTTCTCCGTTATAGTGAGAATGACCTCCTTTAGCAGATCCGTTAATATGCTTCCCGTCATGTGTAACACCATCATGGTCAGGGAAAGAACATGCTTGATGCGTACCATCTGCAAGAATTTCACAATTCTCATGATTACCCAAAGCACATTGGGATAAAACGCTTGATGTGTATGATTTAACATCCGAATATCCAAGATTTGAAGCACGAGTTGCTACACCATTATCTGAACTTTCAAGACCTTGAATATCGTTGTCTTTACTACATGATGTGAATAATAAAGCTGATGCGAAAAATAAATAAAAGATTACTTTCATGATTTAATTTATTACTGTTGTTTTTCTATTCTTGCTTTTGAGCAAGTAATAGAATTATTAATTATGCCCTCCGTTATGATTCTGACCATGAGAACTATGAGAGTGCCCGTTCGCATCGTGCGTTCCGTGGTCGGTTCCGTTGTGATGAGTTCCATCATGCTTAGTTCCCGAATGCTCTGCATAGCCACATGCTTGGTGTGTGCCATCATTCAGAATATCGCAATTTTCATGGTTCCCGGCAGCATGTTGCTCTGCTACACTTGCTTTGTAAGCGTTAGCATCCGAAAAGCCAAGAGATGAAGCACGTAGTTCCAAATTTTGCTCTGTATTTCCTAAGTTATGATCATCATCCTTACTGCATGAGGCAAATGCAACTACAAACGCTAAAATGGCTAATGAATAAAATACTTTTTTCATGTTTCTCTTATTTTTAATTATTGAAATTCTATCTATATACCAATTAGTAATAATTTTACCCTATGGTAAATCAGAAAATAATTTCAAAAAATAATACTGGAGTAAAGGGTGTTGCTTTTGTATAAACATTATAGGCACTATTTTGATTAGACAAACGGTAGCTGTATTTAACGTTATTTGTATTGAAAACATTAAGAACAGAAGCACCTGTCTGAATCCTTATTTTTTTTAACTGCAACTTGTATGTAAGAGATAAATCCAAACGGTTATACGGAGGTTCATTAGAAGTATCCGAATGTTGATGCCCATTTCCATGCTGCTGCTCTTCATCACCTTGCCCATGCCCGTGTCCGCTTGTGGACAAGTAAGGGAATCCGGAACCATAGACATAAGTTGCGGAAAAGTGGAACGATTTTAATGTATATATCGCTCCTAACTTTACTTCATGTGCTGTATATTCTTGCGGATTGGCTGAATTGATAAAAGAGTATGAGCCAAAAGCAGTAAGTCTGTTCCATTCTTTTTTAGCATATACATCAACACCCCAAACTGTATTGTCAAATGAAGAAACAACATTGTCGATAAAATATAATTGATTTCGGTTTTTCTTTACATAACCTTCGGTACTAAAAAGCCAGCCGTTTTTACTGTATGCAAGCCCGGCTAAATAGTGTGTCGATGAGAGATATGTACTATCCGACAAGTTCCAAATCATCTGATAGCTTCCTTGACGATATTGATAGGGAATGCGTGTTAGAAATTGATTGTACAATCCGAAGGAAGCCGTAGCTGTCAGTTCGTCGGTAAGTGAATAGCTTGCTGATAATCGCGGCTGAATGTGTATTTTTTTGTCAGGTACTAAATCGGCTCTCAATCCTGCCTTTAGTGATAATTTCCCCAGCAATATATTATCTGTAATGTATAATGAAGGGTTATTTATTTGTGTTTGCTTATCGTTAAATTCACTTGTATAGTTTTGCCATTGTCCACCTATTTGTACTTTTTGCCTTTCGCCTAAATTGAAATTATGTTCCAGTTTTGCTGAGATTTCTTGTATTGAGTTTTTGATATTAAACACATCCAGAGGCGTTGCTTGGTTATTGGTAATACCAGTAACATTATCTACGGTAGCATCGAGTTTTGAATATGAAATTAGGAGCTTACTGTTACTGCCACTATTCCATATTCTATTGTATCCTGTTGATGCACCATATTGCCTGTTTTTCTCGGTAGCATCCACTTCATACTCCTGTTGCTTTACATAAAATTTAAAATGGTCGTCCGCTCCATACAAGCTAAGGTGGTAGCGGTCATTACCGAATGCTTTGCCTGCATATTTAAGGTTCAAATCACGAAAATCGTAATTGGGCTTAATATATGTTCCCGATTGAGTTTGTGTACCATGATTTCCATTTGAACCGTTTACATCTTCATTATTATAGAGGTTGTAAAATGTTTGACGATAGGCTACCGACAGGGCAGAGGTTTTCTTTATTGGAATCGAAGTGTAAATATTCGCTGTATAGTTACTGACATTTAACTTTACTGATGGTTTAGAAAAATCGCCTTCATTTCCTGTTATTTCGGCTATTGCTCCGATACGATTACCCGATGAAGCATCATATCCTCCTTTTTGTAAACGAATATCTTTTGCCAAATAAGGGTTAACGGAACCTATCTGGTCGTTGAAACTTTTCATACCGAAAATGGTAAAACCGTCATAGGTTAAACGGCTTTCTCCCCAATTACTTCCCCAAACAAAAAGGTCTTCCGATGGTTCTCCTGAAGCACGCACTCCGGGCAGCATACGCAAGAGGGTAAAAACTGAATTATCAGCACTTCCGGGCATATATCGTGCTATTTGATGATTTATTCTCATCTCGCCAGAAGTTTTTCCCGATTGCATCAACATGGCAGAGGATGATGGTTGAACAACAACTTCTTGCATTGTAAATACCTTAGCTGATAAACTAAGTTTATGGTCACCTACTATCAATGTAGTGTCAAGTGATTCAAATCCCATATATTGTAATTGAATCCGTATCGGTTGGCTTGTTTCCCGAACGATGGAAAAGTATCCAGATTCGTTAGTAATTACAGTCCCATTAATTGTTTGAATATACGCATAGGGTAACGGTTCGCCCGTTAAGCTATCAAGCAGTTCGCCCGAAATATGATATTTTTTTCTGATAAGAGGTGCGGGGTGTTTTTCGGTTTCAAACGATTTTAATTCAGGAGATATGACATAAACGCTTCCGACTTTTTCCATTCTGAATGGCTTGTCTTTCAAGAGCCAACTGATTGCTTCTCCGGCTGTTCTAAAGGTTTTAGAGACGGTTACGTTATATTTGGAAAGTGCTTTGTCGTCAAATGAGATTTCGACATTCAACGTATTTAAAACAGTATTGAGGGGTTTGTCGGAAACAACCAACCGCAACTCTTGTGAAAAAGCTGCGGTAAAGGGTATAAATAATATAAGTATGATTGCTATTATTTTCCTCACTGTTCAATATCAAATGTTATTCCAAATGGCTTACCTACGATTTCAAGTACTACCTCTGGTTGATTCTCTTTTGAGAAATTTCCGGTATAAAGATAGTCCATTGTAGAAGTAGTTGAAACATGTATATCGTACTGACGTTCAATTTCCTTAACGACATCGGGCAAAGGTACGCCAATAAAAGAAAATTTGTTTTGTGTCCATCCGATAGTTTGTGTAGTATTGATGGTTTCTACTACATTAAATATACCAGAATTTAATGTAGCTTGCATATTTGGAGTAAGTACCACCTTATCACGGTTTGCTACCACTTCAACCTTTCCAGTAAGGCAAGTTACACTGTATTTTTCTGCACGGGCAAAGATGTTGAAACTCGTACCTAATACATTAACTTCGTTCTGTCCTGATAGTACTGTAAATTTACTGCCGGACTTCACTTCAAAATATGCTTCTCCCTCTAACTTAACATCTCTTGAAGCAAACCACCAATAAGGCTTATAGCTCAATTTGCTTTCGGCATTCAAATTTACATTTGAACCATCGGGAAGCGTAATAGCTAAATGGGAACCACGTTCTGCCGTTTCAGTTGTTGTGTATAAGTATGCAAATGAAGTTCCGACAATCAAAACTGCTGCAACTGCCGCTGCTGCATATTGCCAAATAGCAAGTCTTTTTTTCTTTGGAGATGTTTGTTTTGCTTCAAGGTTGGCAAACGCTTCATCCCATATATCATCCTTGCTCTTACTCCATTTTGGGGTAATCTTAATATTGTTTGTTTCCATTTTCAACTCGATTATAAAAGTTCAGTCCTTAGAAATTGTAGTGCAGCACTCATCCGCTTCTCAACCGCCTTGACACTAATATTCAAACATTCTGCTATTTCATGATACTTCAAATCTTCATTCCGACTCATCAAGAAAACCACCCGTTGTCCTTCCGGCATCTTTTCTAATGTATTAGCATAGGATGATGATAACTCTTCAAAAGCCAATTCATCTTCGGGAGATAGTGGGCTATCAGTTTGATACACCATACTTTGTTCGTAGTCAGTGCGACTCGTATCTTTTCGATAGTTGCTTATTACTAAATCATTAGCCATTTTATAAAGCAGAGATTTAATATTATCATTAGTAAGCAGGTCTCTCTTTTCCCAGACTTTCATGAAAATATCCTGTGCCATATCCGATGCAGCATCCGTATCACCACAGCGATAAAAAATGAAACTTCGGATAGTGTCAAAATATTTATCAAACAGCTGTTTGAACTCTACCTTACTTAACATCAATTTAGACTTTTACTATTATACCGCATAAAAATAGAATTACCCTACCATCTTATTTATTTTTTGATAATCAACTTTCAGCATACCCGAATCATAAATTTGGGTTTTAACTATTTCCCATTTTGATTCCTTTGGCTTATTAGGAAACAGGGAAATACCTTCTCCTAGAATTGCAGGAACATAGCAAATCTGCATTTCGTCAATCAGGTCATGATTCAGTAATAATGTCATAACTTGCCCACCGCCAACTAACCAAATATCACTTTTACTTTCTCTTTTGAGCTTTTCTATATTCTCTGTAATATTCTCTGTAATAAAATTCACATTATCGTTCTCGTTCAAATTTGTATTACGATGAGAGATTACATAAGTAGTTTTCGTTTTATAAGGCCAATCAAAATTTGATTCAATTATTTCATGGTAAGTTTTGCTACCCATGATAATAGTATCAATCGCGTCCATCAATTCATTGTAACCATGTCTGTTTTTTGAGGGCTTTAAGAAATCTGGCAACCAATCTAAAGCTCCATCTGAGCGGGCAATGTATCCATCGAGTGACGATGCTATGAACAATTTAATCTTTTTCATGTTTTCTCGTTTAACGTTACTGATTTTGAAACGTTCACTATCCCACAAAAAAGAAGCGTGGAACTCACACTGCTCCACTTCGAGGTACTGGTATACCTGACAAACGAAACAGGCAAGCCCACGCCATACTTTCGTATAGCATGAACATTGCACTTTTCGTCTCGTTTGTCCTAAAATTACCAGTTTTCGAAGTGAGACTTCAGCGAACGTTATGTTATAATATATAACAGATTTTATCTGTTATTTTTATTTTTATTTAACGTGGCAAAGATACGAATTGTTTCTTGTTTTATTATTTAGTTATATTAAAATTAGTGCAAGGTGCAAGTATCTATATATAGATAAACTTGCACCTTGCACTAACATTAAGATATTAATAATCAATATGCTTTTATATTTAAAAAGAATGTGTAACTTTGAACCTGAGTTTTATGCAGACAAATTGGTGTCAATAGCAGCCAGAGCCGCCAAAAAATAAGGCTAAAATGGAAACTAACCTAATTTGTATCCCCTAATGATCTTTGAGAGAATAATTCACTGAATAATAGCGAACTGACGGATTTAGTTCAAAATCCGTCCGGACCGCCAGAAGTAAGTCGATTAGCGACGAGTCGTTGAAATGTTGAAATACAGTTAGTTATGAGATACTAACCTAAACTGTACCCCCTAAGAGAAATCAAAGGGATAAAACATTGAAACAAAGCCAATTAAACCTTAAAGGTGGCTTTCCCGTCCATACCGCAAAGAATAACGCTATTGATCTGATAAATAGATTAATAGCGTTTTTGTTTGTGTGCCGTGCATGGCAGTTAACTTGGTGGTGAAAGGGATCAATCCGGGATCAATCCGGATTCTTGTGGACTATGCATAAATATTAGTAAGCCTGAATAAA
>JABNAD010000444.1_pt1 | contig 24899 bp, 13 predicted proteins | sample 7240381 | NCBI WGS metagenome assembly JABNAD01 (sample SAMN11332834, study PRJNA596920) | anaerobic digester metagenome | biome: digested sludge; isolation source: digested sewage sludge-derived enrichment culture grown on H2/CO2 | place: Germany: Goettingen
TTCCGCTTTGAAAACTATTAACTTGAGTTGGGAATTTTAAATGAGATTTTTAAGTCTAATAAAATAAAGCACCTACAAGCAAGTTCCATTGAAGGCATCTCTAAAATTTTAGGAGATACTGGCTCTGGATTATCAAGTTCCGTAATTTCCCAGTATCTAATAGAAATGAGAATTAAAGATGTTGATCCCGCAATTACAAAATGGAGAAAATTATACCACGCCTTAATTAACAACCAGAACATAACACAGTGTTCAAATGGAATTCTTAATTTTATTAAGCATGCGATGACCCCAACACGCTATGTTAATGACATCAGCTTATTTGAACATAGAAGAGATGAGCTAAATAAAGTATTAGCATTTGAAGGCTATCAAATAACAGAAAAAGGAGGACTTGCTAAGATTGAAAATGCAATGACAATTCCTGAAGCACGTGCTAAAGCGAACAATTTAAAGACTAAATTAGAATTAAGAGGTGCTCATAATATAATATTTCTCTATTGCAAAGAAGAACTACTTGCTGAAAATTACTTCCATTCAGTATTAGAAGCAACAAAAAGTATTTTTGACAGAATTAGAGACATATCAGGCATTAAAGAAGATGGAGGAAAACTGATAGACTCTACTTTAGGCGGAGAAACTCCCTTACTTATAATAAATAACTTTTTGACTGAAAGTGAAAAATCAGAACACAAAGGTTTCTCAAACTTATTAAAAGGTTTGTATGGTATGTTTCGTAATCCAACAGCACATGAAGTTAAAATCAAATGGGAAATAAATGAAGATGACGCATTGGATATAATGTCTTTAGTTTCATACTGTCATAAAAGATTAGACAACATACACAAAATAAGATGAGTAACAAGATTGAAAAATGGCTTGAACCAACATTAAATATTATTTCGGAAACATCTTCTCTGCAATCCTGCAAAGCAGTGGGCATTCCTTTCGTGGAGGATAGAGATATTGTGATTTCTAAAGAAAAAAATCAGTTCAATTTTTCATTCTTATCTCCATTGGTAGAGCATCAGGTAATAAATCAGGCAAGAACTTCCAATTTAGATCAATTCAATATCATTACTGCAAACAAATCATATACTATTCCCAAAGGCTCTTTAATAACATCATATAGAGATTTTTTTGACGAAAAACAAGGGTTTGGTTGTGTTATAAGTTCTCAATGGCTCCACACAGAAGGTTTTAATATTAGAGAAAGTTATTACTTCAGATATGTTGTCCCTATTGGGGAGCATACTATCAATTTTAGAGATTACGCCTTGTACACTTATGATTGTTATTTTAAAGGACGAAAAGGCTGGTATTCTGATTTGATTAAAATCTTCTTGAATGAAGCGGAGTATCACTTTTGGGGATTCAAAGAGGGTAATGACTCATACCTTATTGTAGATTCCTTAGTTCCGTGTATGCTCGAAGCGATTGATAAAATTGCACTTAGCATTTTTGTTTCGCATGGTTTTCTATGTTCTTCTATATATTTGAATGAGGCTTATATAATTTATAGCAAAGAAACCGACTTTCAAAGTCCGGAAGGTGTGTATTATAAAGCCTTGCGTGACAGCATAAAAGGACAGTACACAATATTTACTACAAATGCTTATTCTGTTTTAGTCTCAATTGGCAAGAATAAGGATTCTATACATGGTGAATCGGAAGCAATAAAAAAAATAGAGGAAGAAGAATGGGTTGATAAATTAAAATTTCTCAAAGAAGAAACTTTCTCTAAATTAGTCAATATAATCCACAATAATGATTCCGTGCTACGTGCTGCTATGACAATAGTCGAAGCATCCAAATTTGCAATTGACACGCAATTAGCCATGTACTGCGTTGCATTTGAGACGTTGTCAAAACAAATAATGAAGATTCATCAAATAAAACCACCTTCTGTAATAGATAGGGACATTTGGAAAAATCAAATAAGACCGTTATTTCTGAATACTGTAGAAAACATAAAAAAGGACAAACAAATAGAATTAAGTGAAGACCAATTTGTTCTTTTAGACAAAAAAATAAATAGTTTCAACAACCCCACCAATAAAGATACGTTAAAACTGCCATTTGAAAAATTAGGTTATAATCTTTCAGAGGAAGAATTAATTTGTATTGATTATAGAAATTTATCTCTACATGGAACTTTGCCTATCAATAAAGGTGAAGATGAAATAGATAAACTTTTCTATGTAAATCTCATGATGCACAAATTATGCTCAATATTAATCCTTAAACTCGTTGAATTTGAGGGGTATATTATCAATAACGTCAAATTACATGAGAAAAACATCAATCGAACAATCGAAGAAGAAGGTTTCTTGAAAATATAAGTATAAAGAAAGCCATAACTTTGGAGATTTAGTTATGGCTTCCGCTTTAGAGTTTAATACCTTTCGGCGATTCTTTCCTCTCCGCCTTTGGCGGACTACCGCCCACAGACGCAATAACAAGCCTGTCGCCCATAATCTCTTTTACGTACTTTAGTGTGCCTGGTATTTGTGCATCATTATTGCCGACCGTTTCCTTTTTTGCAGGAATACCACCTACACCGTCATCAAGGCTTTCAGCCTGTCCCTCGCTTTCTTCAATGGGTTTAAGCGAGAGTTGGATTTCACGGTCTAATTTTATCAGGTCGTCTTTCAGAATTTTCAACTCCGATTCTTTCCGCCAACTACTTTCAACCACTTCTTTGAGTACCGGAATATCCTTCTCCAACTTCTGATTGTCGGATTGATACTTTTCCAATAGCTTAGGCATGGTATCGAGAGCGTTCAGGAAATTTTGTGCTGCCGTCTTCGGATTGGAAGCCATTGCCCCGTAATTGTAGTTGTAAAGAATATCGCCCTCTCCTTTCACAAAAAAGCGGTTTTGTATCACATCGAATCCGTCTTTGTTTGTGGTTTCAGACTTTACCATTAAATCAAAACCATACAACGAGCCGATTTTTTCATGTAGACCATAAGTGCGGGCTTTTTCCGAAATTTCATTCAGCTTCAGTCCGACTTCTTTCGGGTTACTGCCCTGTAATCGGTCTAACTGAACAGGATTCAGACGAGTAACTCCGTCCGGCTGATATTGAACACGAGAATTGAACACTTCCATATCTTTGGAAATACGGCTGATAAAACCGTTGTTCTTCTCCACGTCCGACATAATATTTTCTAATTTGTAGCGTGAGGAAGATTTTCCACGCATAAACGCCTGCCGTTCCGATTCGAGGGAAGCAATCTTCTTTTCCAAACGTGCTTTTTCCAATAGTTCGGTATTACCCGAAAGAATGGCCACGTATTCGGAAAAGTTCATACCACTTTTTTCGTCCATTGAACCCTCGTCGATGGTACGGCTGCCCAGTGAGTTGTTTTTCAACTGGCGGATAAAAAGTTGCTTATTATGGAGCAATCCGAACTTGTAAGCATCCAACGATTTTTCAACGGCATAAATAAGCACATCTACTTTATTGTCAGCGCATAATTTAGCAATATCGTTACCCTTGCGAATGCCCCGACCGTCCCGCTGTTCGAGGTCTGACGGTCGCCAAGGCGCATCCAAATGATGAATAGCGACACATCGTTTTTGAGCATTTACGCCTGTTCCTAACATTTCGGTAGAGCCAAACAGGACACGGATTTTACCCTCGTTCATGTCCTTAATCATGGTCTTACGAGCCTTGTCTGTTTTGGCTTCCTGAATAAAGCGTATTTCGTGAGCGGGGATTCCGTAGTCATCCACCAGTTTACGCTTTATTTCGGAACATGGATTCCATTCTCCGGGCTTATATGTACCTAAATCGGAAAATACGAACTGAGTAGCTTTATGACTGTCAAACTTTTTGTAGTAGTCCGATACCATTTTAGCCACATGGGAAGCCTTATTATCCACATGGTCGCCGTATTTGACCGGATCAATCAGGCGCATATCGAGCGACATTTTACGGGCGTAGTCCGTAGCAATCAGCATTTTCGCTTTTTCCTCCTTTTCATTTAATGGTGCACGTCCCAATACTTCGCCTTTCCCTGTTTTGGCGAACTCAACCAATTTCTGAATAAACTCTTGTTGGTCGGGAGTGGGTGGAATATTGTGCAGGATTTCATTCTTTACAGGTCGGTCGATACCAATATCTTCCGCAGAACGATAATCGGTAATTTCAGCATAAAAAGCCGCCAATTCGGGTACTTTGATGAAATACCGGAAACGTTCTTTCTGTACAATTTCATTTGTAACCGAAAATTCATAGTCTATCGACTTCTTGGCGAAAATGGCTGCCCATGCGTCAAAGGTGGTAATACCCTGCCGTTCCAATTCGTTTGGCCGGAGATACTTGAAAAGCAAGTATAATTCCGTCAAACTGTTGGATATGGTTGTACCTGATAGAAATGTAGCTCCTAAATCTTTTCCCGTCCTATCCTGAATAGTTCGCAGGGCAAAAAGCATATTTAATGCCCGTTGTGAGCCTTCGGCGTTACCCAGACCTGCAACACGGTCGTGTCGTGTTGTAAAGGTCAGGTTCTTAAATCGGTGTGATTCATCAACATAGATATGGTCGATACCCATTAACTTAAAGTCCACCGTATCATCTTTGCGGTTCTCAATCTGATAGGCTATGTTTTCCAGTTTGGCTTCCAGATTTTGTTGCCGTTTAACCAATCCTTTCTCCATTGCACGGGAAATCTCTTTTCCCTGTTCCCGTAGAACATTCAAATTCTCCTCCACACTATCGAGTTCTGCCTGTAAGATGCGTTGCTGTATTTCGGGCGACTGGGGTATCATACCGAACTGCTCATGTGTCAGGATAATGGCATCCCAGTTATTGTTCTTTATTTCGTTGAATATCTTCGCCCGTTTTGCGGGGGTAAAATCTTCTTTGCCCGGATACAATACTTTTGCATTGGGGTAAGCCGTACAGAAAGTTTGGGCTATTTCATGTACATTGGCTTTGAGAGCCATAATAAGCGGTTTGTTTACCAATCCCAACCGTTTCTTCTCATAAGCACCTACGCACATTATCAGCGTTTTACCACCGCCTACTTCGTGGTCGATTATGCCACCGCCGTTCAACTTGTCAAGCCAAACGGCATCTTTTTGGCTCTTATAAAGGTCAGGGATTCCCAACCCTTTCAAGTCCAGTCCGGGAAACTCTTGGTGGCTGCCGTCATAATCGGGACGGACGAAACAGTTGAACGTGCGATTATACTTATCCGCCAGACGGTCTTTAAACTCCGGCGATTGTTCATTTAGCCATTCAGTAAAGCCGTTGCGTATTTCGTCAATTTTGGAGTTGGCGAGTTGGATAGATTCGGCATCACGCACTTTTACCTCTTTGAGTTCACCGTCAATCATCTTCTTGACTTTCTTGGTAATGTCGGGAGAGGTATTGTGCATGGCGTGTTTCATCAGGGCGATACCGTCAAACGTCCGACTTTGGGATTTTACAGCGTACTGATCCCATATCTTGATATTCTTGCTGTCGGCTTTCAGGGTATATTCATCACGGCTTTGTGCATAATGTACCGATACATTCGTATCGAACAAATGGGAAGCATATTTACTGTACATACCTGACGGAATCCACCGTTCGCCAAAATTGAAATCCAAATCCTCGAATGATATTGGGCGTGGTGTGGCTTCCTGAAGTGCCGTAAGCGATTCTTTTGCCGCTTCGTGGTCAGGGTGGTTCTCAATGTACTGTTCGACGTGTTCTGCTTTGGAGATTACATTGCCGCTTATGAACTTGTCTTTAATCTCGTAAGCGCCTATCATCGGATTGAAGAAGACTTGTCCTTTCAGTTCATCGACAATTTCCTCTACCGTATTGCCTGTAAGCTGCTCCATGTACTTGAGGTTTACCTGAGCGTACTTATTCAGTGAAGCGACAAGGGCTTCCCGTGCGTTATCGGCATGGGTTATCTCGTTGGGATTAAACGCAACCGGCTGTTGGAAAATATCAGCTTTGACTGCCTTGCCGTTTACATAGCGTTCGAGGGACAGAATTTCAGTTCCTCCGGCATCCATTTTAATAAGGCTTAGATTTTTTGCATCGTTTATGTTTCCGAAACGACGGGTAAAATCGTCATAGAGCCTGTTAAGCATTTCACGAAGTGCGGGGTTTGCTTCCAACCTTGTCGCTTCATTGCTATACAGGTGGTGATAAGTGTCCCGTACCTCAATATAAAGGGATGCTTTCGCCTGCTGTGTTCCTGTGAGCTGAAGCGGATGGAACATCGGCTGAAATCCGTCCAAATCACGTAAATATCCGATTCGGTTATTTTTGTCTGTAACCAGTGTGCCTTCCCGATAATGGGACAGCATATCTTCGGTATTGTGATAAAGAACAGGTTTCATGCGTTCCTGTTCTTCCCGTTCGGCTTCCTCTCGTAATTGCTCCAACTGTTCTTCCCTGCGAGCATCAAAAACGGGATAGGCATTTGCCGTTTCCTGTTGTAATTTTTCTCGTTCTTGTGCATTTTTGTACTGCATTTCTTTCCGCCAGTCCATAAACGGCAATTCGAGTGCAGGTTTCTCTTTAGCTTGTTTTGTCTTTCGGCGTTTGGGCTTGTTGGTCTGCTTGCGTTCTTCTTCTGTAAAACCGAAAAGTTCATAGAGGGTAATCAGTGGCTCTTGGGTAACAGACTTATGTTTCGCCTCCGTAGTCGGCTCTTTTTTAATAGCAGGATCGTTCATATCGAAAAGAGTACCCGAAAAAGAATTTGGTGTAGCCTGCTGTTGTGGATAGGTTTGCTTTTCTTCTTCTTTATTTTCAATTTCCTTATTATTGGAAAGCAAATCATCTTCAATAGCTTGCCAAAAGGGATTCAGTTCATCCGTCTGCCAAAGGGGATTGAGATCATTCTGTTGTGTTGTGCTTTTTCTTTCCTGTTTTGGTGCATTTAAGTGATAATGCTCTAAATCTAAATGTTGCGAAAAATCTTCTCTCAACATCTGTCGCAGGTCTTTGGCAATTCCTTCAACTCCGCCCTCATGGGTAAAAACAATTGCAGGTTTACCGTATGGATCGGTGTCGGTTTTAGAATGGGTTTGTACCACTCTTGAAAAATCACGGAACAGATTATTGATAGATACACCGTTCGACAGCTTGCGGGATTCGATAAAATCCTGCTGCCTTTGGGTCGGAACGATATTTCTGTTGTTCCGTTGCAGGATAATCAGGTCGCTACCTACATCTGTTCCGGCATGGTCGGAGAATAGATTGTTCGGCAAGCGGATAGCTGACACTAAATCACAGCTATTCATCAGGTATTCACGTATCGGTTTGTTCTGTTCCGAATTAAGAACGCCCTGTGAAGTGATAAAGGCAATAATCCCGCCCTCTCTGGCCGATATAACGCTTTTTACAAAAAAATAATTGTGAATAGCTTGTGTCGATTGTTTGACGGCGGATATTTCATGATTAGAAAGTAGTGGGTCGAATACGGAAACATCGCCGAAAGGGATATTGGATGCTATCACGTCGAAATGCTGTGAGTAGCGTCCTTCCATTTTCTCGTAACCCTCAATCCGTATTTTGTCTTCAGGATAGAGGTGTGAGAGGATTTTACCCGTCAGCAGGTCTTTTTCAAAACCTGTTACTTTGGCTTCGGGTGCTGTTTCTTTGAAAGAAGAAATAAACGCACCTGTTCCGGCACTTGGTTCTAAAAAGCGTGTGGGTGTTATTGCGCTATCCTTTAATGCACCTGCCAACGCATCAATAACAGGCTGCGGAGTATAGAATGCGGTAAGGATGGAGTTTTTCAGGGAACCGACATAGCGTTTGTAAACTTCCGGTGTAGGGGAATTTTCACGGAGTACCTCGTGAAGTTCCTGTACCAACGGAAAAAGCTCGGCTTCGGATTTAGACCACCGCTGAATATCTTCGGGTTTGTCGGCAGGACTAAGGATTGCCTTAATCCCACCGAAGCCTGAATAGGCGGCAAGTATCTCCCGTTCTTCGGGAGTTGCTTCTCTATGTTCCTTGTCGAGCTTTAACGCTAACTTGATTGCATCAATGTTCTGACGCAAATGAGTTCGCTTATTGTAACTCATCTTCGAGCAGAATCAGGATTGTGCCGACAAGCTCTGTATAGAGCGACTGGTACTCTGTCGTCTCGGCATAATCATCGTTCAGGTTGTATTTGGCAAATACTGCCTGACATTCGGGAAGTAATTCTTTTGCTTTTGCCCCCGCTTCACTTGGAGAAACTTCGTCGTAAAACTCGTTCCAAAGGATTTCGACTATAATATTATAAGGAGAAAAATGTAGTCCTTTGAACAGGGCTTCGTTGGCAATTTCGGCAGCCTGAATATGGTCTAAGCCGCTTTTTACGGCTTCGCTGTATGCTTCGGCTGCCATATCCCCACGTCCGGCAATAAAGGAAAGGTCATTTGCTTTTTCGGGATGGGAATCACGTAGGAATGAAAGAAGGTTAAGCCGGAAGTACGACATCTCCGCAGGCTCTAAATTTGAATTGTATTTCATACGATGAATTTTTTAGTGGTAAAACTTATTGAAAACGTAAAAGGCACTGGGGTATCCCTCCCCAGTGCCACCACTAAAAAAACTCAATAGTAATATGCCCTTAACAATTGCTCATTATGAACACTACGTATGAATTCTCTTAGTGGCAAAGATAATCTTTTTATCTGCGTTTCTTGCTATTACCTGTTTTTGGTGGAAATGAAAAACCCGTTTTATACGCTGCATCAAAAGTTACGGCAGCATCGAAAGGCTTGTTCTCTTTGCTCTTAAAGCCTTTTATAGTTCCCGTTTTACCTTTGGTTAGCAGTTCTTTCAGTTGTCCATCCGTCAGGTCTTTGCCCGATTTGTTTCGGAACACGGTAAGTCCGCAGGATTCGTTATTACACTTGGCTACCTTTTGGAATATCGTTACCTGACCGCTTTTGCATTTGGGACATGGACAGCTCTCCCGTTTGTTGCCGCCCTCGATTTTGCTTTCCAGTAATTCGGCGGTAATCTGTGCAGCATACACTTCAATTCCCTTGTGGAATGTATCGGCATCCATTCCGCCGGTTGCAATTTTATTCAAGGCGCTTTCCCATTCTCCGGTCATGGAAACGTCGGCAATCTTCTTGTTTTGGACAGCCAGATAAACAACTAAGCCTTTATTAGTCGGAACAAGGGATTTTTTCTCCCTTACGATATACTCACGGGAGAACAGCGTTTCGATAATGCTTGCACGGGTGGCAGGCGTTCCAATTCCCGATTCTGTGATTGCTTCCCGTTCAGCTTCGTCCGTTACTTCTTTAGCACAGGTTTCCATTGCTGACAACAAGCTGCTTTCCGTGTGTAACGGTCGGGGCTTAGTTTGTTTCTCCAATAAATCTGTTCCTTTAATGGGAAGTACATCGCCATTGGATAAACTTGGTAATGCCAAAGCATCATCTTCTCCTTTTTCTTCATCCGGAGCATTGAGTACGGCTCTCCAACCCGGAATCAGGATAACGCTGCCTTTGACCGTAAACGGAACTCCTGAAGCATCCAAAGAAACGCTTGTGTTCTCTTTAGTGCATTTGCCCGAAAAGGCTTCCAACATTCGCCCTGCAATCATATCATATATGATACATTGGTCTGCCGAAATACCGCTCGGCGTATTTTCCGTGATAATCAGGGCATGGTGGTCGGTTACTTTCTTATCGTTTACCGAACGTTTATTCAGGTCGTTGCCTGATAGCGTTTTCGCATAACCTCCGAATGTGGCATGAGCGGATAGCTGACGGATAAGGTCGGGTATCTCGGCAAAAACATCATCGGAAATATAACGGCTTCCCGTTCTCGGATAAGAAATGAGCTTGGCTTCGTAAAGCGACTGGGCGACCGACAGGGTTTTATCGGCTGAAAAACTGTGTCGGCTATTGGCTTCTTTCTGCAAGGTGGTCAGGTCGTAGAGTAAAGGCGGTTCCTGATTGCCTTGCTTTGTTTCCACGTTTACGACGCTGACTGATTCTGACGAGCGGATACGCCCTAAGATTGTGTCTGCGTCCTGTTTCGTGTCGTAACGTTCGGTAGAAATGGCAGCGAAAGCCGTTGCATCTTTTGCCGTATGCAATTTTACCTGAAAATAGGTTTGCGGTTTGAAATCCTTGTTTTCGAGGTGTCGGCTGCAAATCATGGCGAGTGTAGGGGTTTGTACCCGCCCTAAACTCCAAACGCCGTACCCGGCTGATATTGACAAGGCTTGTGAAGCATTTATCCCAACAACCAAATCGGCTTGGCTCCGGGCTTTTGCCGAAGCATACAGGTTGTCGTACTCTTTTCCCGAAACAAGATTTTCCAACCCTTTGCGGATAGCCTGATCCGTCAATGAACTTATCCAAAGACGGTCGAAAGGCTTATTACATTCCAGATAATAATAAATGTATCTGAAGATTGCTTCCCCTTCTCGTCCCGCATCACAGCAATTGATTATGAGGTCGCATTTTCCAAACAATTCTTTGATAACTTTAAGTTGCTTCATTGTTCCCGGATCATTCTTGTACTCTTTGCCGTCCTTTACCTGACGGGGTATCAACTTAAATTTTTCGGGAAGTATCGGCAGGTTCTCTCGCTGAAAACCTGTGATTCCGTACTGTTCGGGCATCGCCAGTCCGATTAAATGACCGAAAGCCCATGTAACGGCATATCCGTTACCTTCCAAATAACCGTCTTTACGGTTACTTGCACCAACGATAGCCGCTATATCACGGGCTACCGACGGTTTTTCTGCAATTATTACTTTCATTTACTGTTGGATTTTTTTAGTGGGGGTCGCAGACCCTTTTGTTATTTTACATTTTGTGTCCTGTGTTTTTCTTTACAGGCTTTTTTGCTCCCTGCTGTTGCTTCTGCTCCTTGTCCTGTTTTTCGGTAGGATTTTGCTGACCTTGTTTCAGAGGTTCTTTTGAATATTTAGTCGCTTCGTTGGTTTTGCCCTGTGAATTAACCGCTACCTGCGTTTTGTTCCCTTCAGCAACTTTCACGTCTGCACCCTGTTTTTTGGCTCTGTCGGGATTCCACCTGAAAAAGTCGAGTTTGCCTTTTTCATTGTTTACCTTTACATAGGCATTGAAAGGTTCGCCTTTTCCGTCTTTCAACATTCCCTGAACATAGACCGCTTTACCCTCACGGAGTGAGTTCTGTTGCTTTTCGTTCAAATCAACCCCTAAGAGTTTTTTCGGAATACGGACTTGGTTCTGTTCCTGATTCTGACCTTGTTCCTGCCTGTTGTTTTGGCTGTTTTTGTTACGGTCTAACCCCTCATAGGAAAAATCGTAACCGCCTTTGGCTGCATTGAACTGAACATAGGCATCAAACTTTCGGGGATTGTCTGTACCGATAGTGTTTTTAGAGGTCATACCCTCGACTAGTACCTTTTTGCCCTCTTTGAGTGCCTGCTGTTGTTCGAGAGAAAGTTCTGCTCCTTTCAGGTTTTGAGAAACGGTCAGCTTATCAAGTGGCACGGCTTCCAATCGGTTGGTCAGCTTGTCGATAGAAACGAGCGACGGAACTTTTTCGCCGGGCTTTGGTTTCAGTTCCACGACACGCCCTGCGTTGCCTGTTGCCAAAAGGTTTTCCTTAACGTCGTTCGGAAGCATGATACCCTGAAACGGTTTATCCAAATCGACCTGTTGTTGCTGCGGATGCGGAATGAATTTCAAACTGCCGTCCGGCTGTTCTTCCAACGATAGACGGGCTTTCATCGGATAGTCCACGCCCTCGATGTTAGGGTTGATATCTACAAGGTGTGGGGATTTATACCCGTAACTCATGGCTTTAAGTTCGCTCTCTAAATTTTCAGGTTTGATACCGTATTTCTGATACTCGCTTTCGGGAATACGGTTGGTGTCGAATTGCTTAAATTCGGTCTTCTGTTCGGTTGTTGTTTCCATTTTCTCTTTCTTTTCTTCCGGTACTTGTTCTTTGGTTGATTCCTGCTTGCTTTCCTTTGTCGATTGTTCCTGCTCTTTGTTTAGGTACTCTCTGGGATCAATACGAAACTTTTCCAGTTCCTTATCACTAAGCGTTAGGACTTTATCAAGCATATCAACCGTAACCGCATAAAAACCTGTATGCGACGGGTTCTTTGCCTGATTAAAGAAGTTTTTGAAAAAGTTTTCGAGGGGATCGGCGTGTCTGTCGATTTTAATAAAATCGGTCTGTTTCGCCTTCATGGGATCAATGGCATCAATCTTTCCTTTCTTGTCAATGCCTTTCACTACTTTGAGTTTGTTCCCTTCTCCTTCGTCTCGCATCAGGAGAACTTTGTCTTTCGGATTTAATTTTTCATCCATGATAAAAATATTTTTTGTTCTGCATCACTATTAATGCAGAATAAAAGTAGGTGTAATCAGTAGGCTGACAGTCAGTTTTTAGGCGGGTGGCAGTGTGTGGCTTCGATTTGGCAGTATGTGGCGTTGAAGGGAGGAGCAGAGACAGATGTTTATAACTTCATAATCCTTTTTATCAGTAATAAATTGAGTATCTTTGTCCACAAAATTGCTTGATAGCCATGTTTGAAGAATTATTAAAAAGACAATTTAGAATTGACCTCATAGAAAAGGATAAAAGTCCACGATTATCTTTTTCAAGACTTAAATATAATTTTGACTATCCAATGATGTGTAAAATCGTTGATAGTTTTACGGAAACTTCACCTTATCATTGTTGGATATATGGCAAACCGCTTCCCAAAGAAATTAAAGAAGTAGCAAATTCTCATATTCTGATTAACAAAAATGAGATAAAGAATGAAATAAATTGGATTCTGTTAAGCATCAGAAAATACAAGGATGAGATTAATAATTTTCTTCAATACAAAAAAAAATATGATATCGCTTTGATGAATGGTGATTATCAACAAGCAGAAAATCTTCTAAATCAAATAGAAAAAGAAATATGTGTTTCATTGTGGAGTATCGAAAATCGCTTTTTAATGATTGAATTAAGAAAGGGATTAAAAGAAAATACAAACTTCCTAAATGAAATAAATACACAAAATCAAATAGGCTTCATACAGCATTTTGCATATTTTTACAGTATAAAAGCAGAAAAGGAACTCTCTGTAAATAGGTACGAAGTATCATTATTAAAATTTATACTCCCTCATGTTCGGAATAATTTCACAGAGGACATTGAGTATTACTTGTTTAAGCTAAATCCACTTAGACAAAATACCTACAATCATTTGCCCTCAATTCTTGCTATCGAAAATTACAATTCAATAATTGATAAATACCTCACACTAATTCAGGTTCTCCAGTTATCATTTATAAATCTTAAATCAGATGACTCTGATTTGAAAAATTATTTAGAAAATAGACTTTTCTATTTGAGAAAGAAAATAAATGACAAGCAAATTGAAATACTATACAGTCTTTGCGTAGACATTGGAGGCAATATCGCGCCTGATTTTATTGACAAACAATGCATTGAAATACTTGATTTATACACTGAAGGTAATTATTTGCAGGCAGAAGACAAATCAAAAAAAATCATTGATGAGAATCCATTGATGATAGAATTATATCCAATTTACATTAAATCAGTTATTCTTCAAAAAAAGGAGTTCGAAATAAACGACAACAACAACTCTTACAAACAAATTATTTTATCTGCATTATATGATTTATACAAAAAGGATAAAAATCCAGTTGACATTGGTATAATATTAAAAAAAATAGCTTACAACTTGAGTGGCATAGGTAATGTAGCATACTTTCTTATCAATATAGTCAAACAAGAGCTTGAAAATGATATCTCATTTAATAAATTGTCAATAATCAAAAGCTCATTCTTAAATCCAACTTTAGCATTTTTGCACTCGAATCCAATAGAATACACACAAACACAATTGGATTTCTTTCCTATTTCCACAACATTGAAGTTGTTATTTTCTAAGATAAATGGGACTCTGAATAATTTGAAGTCAAAAAGTTCTGTATACAACTTAGAGTATAATCAGGCTATAGATCTTCAAAACAATGAAGATTATAGTAATGCAGCCAACATATGGATTAATTTATTATCAAACAACGACATACATTCATTCCAAAAAGAAGAAGTGTTGATAAATCTATTTTTTTGCAAAACAAAACTTGCAGAATTTGATTATTGCATCCAGCTTTTTGTCAATAATTATTTTGATAACAAGTATCTAACACAAAAATTTAACGTCAGTCTTGTTAAAGAGCAAATCAAAAAAGGGAAATATAGAAACGTAAAACATTCGATAGAACTACCATTATTCTACTTTCTGACCAACTCAGACGATTATGATATTCATATTACATATGAATGCTTTTTACTATCAACAAATTCCGAAAAGCCATCCGAATTGATTGCTAAAACAAAAGAATACAGCAAGGCTCTTATTTTTTTCTTAAAAAACGTATGCACACTTGATATATTTAAGCATTCTCCATTTATTACGAACACAAGAGATAAGCTGAATGAGAGAGTTACTATCTGTCAAATTTTAAATGAAATAGATAGTGAAAACAAATCTTTATACAGTGAGGAAGAAGCTTTGCTGACGAAAAAATTGATTATCCAAAAAGGATTGCAAGAGATAGATGAAAGTAAGATATATGTTAACCATGAAAGTATTATTCAAAATGAATTAAAAGATTTGAAATCTGTTTTTAATAGATATATTGCTATTTCTCAATTATCTTCAGAAAAAAAAATATCAGTCATCAATATAGGTTCAGAAAAAGTATTTAGCTTTTCAATGGAAGAAAAAGATGATGCCAGTTCTGAGTTTTCTAAAGATCCACAGTATGACATTTTTAAAGAAATGTTTTTTGAAATTAGAGACAAATTTTTATACAGCAAGTATGGATTAAAATTATATTTAAGTGCACGAATTAGACATGGAGTTTTGTTGGGCGAGATTCGACCTGAGTTTGAATTACTCCATTTAGTTACAGAAAAAGAAAAAGCATCTGATAATTACAAGCCTAATTTATATTGGCAAGATATAATCAATACTGTATGCGGAGATTCTGTGTATGATCACTTCAATAACATAATGTCCATATTTTCGAAACATATTGATGGATTAATAAATGACGAACTTCTTAGCAAATATCTCTTAATAAAGACGGAGAAAGAAAATCCAGACGGCTGGTTCGATTATGAATTTGACGAAATTGAAATGCAAATAATGTATGTTCTATTCTTGAAAAATGACTCGAATTATGATGAATTTGTAAATTTAATATTTGAACAACTCTGGATAAGAACTGACAAAAATTTACAAGCCATACGTTACAATATTAAAAATGGAATAAGGGATATGTTCTTTGATGCAATTCAAACACTTGAAGCTTCATTAAGAGAATTTCAAATCAATTCAATCTCAGAATTACAAAACAATCTTACAGACGTTAGAGTTAAAATTGAGAATAAATTAGACAAAATTGCACAATGGTTCACAATTACAGACAGCCAGATTGCCGATTTTGAATTCAATAAAATAATAGAGGTTTGTTGCGAGTCGTTACACAACCATTATACATCAAAAGAGTTAGTATTAGATAGAAATATAATATTCAATTCTTCAATTAAAGGACAGTATTATACACATTTTGTTGATTTAGTGAGAATTCTTCTTCAAAACATTTTAGACTATACGCTTGAGCAACAAGTCAATGCTTCGATATGTGTATCTCATATTGAAGGTAAAATGGTTATGATAATTGAAAACCCTTTAAGAGATGATGAAAATATTGAAGATTTGAAAAACAAAATAAATATTGATGTTGATGTAAGAAAATCTCAATTAGATAAAAAGTCTGGTCTGTACAAAGCCATGAATATTGTCAAAACTAATTTTGAAAACGAGAATAACGAATTAAAAATAGATATTAAAGAAAATAAATTCTCTGTATTAGTGGTTATACACAGTGAAAACATATTAGTATGAGAGTATTATTGATAGAGGACAATGAGCACAAAAAGAACCTTCTCTACTCTTTTGTCGGAGAAGAATTTTATGATATTGAAATGATATTAAGAAAATCATACAATTCGGGGTTGCGTGAGTTAATACAAAACGATGATTATTCATTAATTCTCCTTGATATGAGTTTGCCAAACTATGATATTGTTCCTGGGGAGTCTGGTGGAGATTTCGAAAGTTTGGCTGGTAAATATCTTTTAAATGAAATGTATAGAAGAGACATTAACATTAAAGTGGTTATTGTTACCATGTATCGAGATTATGTTGATGAAGAATTTAATTCAGGTTTACGAGAGAATTTCCCAAATTACCTTGGGGTTATTTATTTTAACTTAGACGACCCAGATAGTTGGAAAAATGAATTAAGGACAATTTTAAAATCGATAAGACATGATTAACATTTTAATTGTTGAAGACACTAGGGATAAGCTAGAAAAAGTTATAAAATTGATCAACGATGAAGTAGATATTCCTACCGAGAACGTTTTATTTGCAAGCAGCACAAAAGAAGCAAAGCGTATTTTGAGAAAAACAAGTGTTGACTTAATGATCTTAGATTTAGTCTTACCAGTAGATGTAGATGATACAGCAACACCTGAAAATGGAATTAATTTCTTAGATGAAATTTACTCTCATCCAACGATGCATCCTCCTATTCATATTGTTGGGTTAACAGGATTTTCTGAATATAGAGAGCAATATGCTGACAAATTCACAAAATATTTATGGCACTTAATTGATTACAAGGCTGAAGAATCTGATTGGAAAGAAAAATTAAAAGAAATCATATTTCACCTTATTAAAGTGAGACGGGATTTTCTAAATCCAATCAATTTCAAATATGATTATGACATTGCGATTATTGCTGCACTGAATAATCCTGAATTACAGCAAATATTAAATTTGGATGGTAAGTGGTCTACGCTAAGCGTAGAAAATGATGCAACTTCTTACCATACAGGCTATTTTGAGAGAGGGAATAAAAAGCTTAAAGTAATATGTGCTTCTGCTCCACAAATGGGCATGGTCGCATCTGCCACATTGGCTATGAAAATGATTAATACATTTAAGCCTAGGTATATTATTATGACAGGAATTGCTGCAGGATATAAAGATGATAAAGTAGATTTTGGAGACATATTAGTCGCAGATCAATCTTATGATGGGACAAATGGAAAAATAGTAACATTAGATAATGGGGAAAAAGGATTTTCTCCCAACCCCACTCCTATACCATTAGATGCTGATATTAAAGAAAAAATACGGTGTTATGAAAATAAGCATGAGTTGCTCGCACAAATAAAGAGAGGCTTTAATGGAAACAAACCCACCTCTGAACTTAAGATCAAAATAGGGCCAATTGTGTCTGTTCCATATGTAGTCCAAAATGAAGATGAATTTGTAAGTTTTAAAGACAATCAAAGAAAACTCATTGGCTTAGAAATGGAATCTTTCGGGATTTTTTATAGTGCATGTAATACCGTGAATCCGAAACCAATTCCGATTGTAATAAAATCGGTTTGTGATTTTGGAGATTCTCATAAAGGGGATAATTACCAAATATATGCTGCATTTACCAGCGCTCATTTTATGTATGAATTTGTATTGGAAGAATTATAAAAATTAGTTTGTATTGGTAGTTTGAATTCCAATACAAACTAATGATTTTGAGATTTACTCCCCCTGCTGTAATAAATGAGCCAACGCTGGGTCTTTCTTTATTCGTTCCAACTCATCAGTGACTATCTGTTTAGCTTCCTCTTTAATGCGGTTATAATTGAGTTGTATCTGTTCTTTCATCTTATTAACTCCGTTTTCGTCCGTAAAATCGGTAATAATAGGGATTGATTGGTAAGCTTTAGTTTCTGCGGCGACCTTTGCATTATCCACCACAATTTCGCAGTGGAAAATCTTTTGCTCAATACGTTCGTCGAAATTATCAGTTACCGCTCCCACGAACATACCTTGTGTTAAGTTACTGATTTTGGATGCAGGTATCAAGCTATCCATTTGTGTAGATATGGAAGTCGATTTATCGTTACGATTAATAGTCATAGACTGGCGTTTCTGTAATACCTTACCAAAACGATCTGAAAGCGTTTTTGCTGTTTCTCCAACCACCTGACCGGAAAAGATATTGCCTACCGTGTTCATTACCACTTTGGCTTCTTTATCCCCGTAATCCCTTGTTAATTGTGAAAAGTCTTGAAAACCCAAAAGAACGGCAACCTTGTTGCTTCGGGCGGTGGCTATCAGGTTATCCAAACCTTTGAAATAAATAGTCGGCAACTCATCTATTACTACCGAAGATTTGAGTTGTCCTTTTTTGTTTATGAGTTTCACGATACGGCTGTTATACAATCCCAAAGCTGCGCCGTAAATGTTCTGCCTATCGGGATTGTTCCCAACTACCAACACTTTCGGGTCATCAGGATTATTTATATCCAATGAAAACTCGTCGCCACTCATAACCCAGTAAAGTTGTGGCGAAATCATGCGGGAAAGCGGGATTTTCGCACTTGCAATCTGTCCCATTAATTGGTCGGCTGCTCCACCCAGCCACGCATCCATAAAAGGACTTAGGTAGTTTTCGAGGTCGGGATACGAAGTCAAAATCGGAAAAATATCTTCATAGCGTTTGTTCAGGAACTCAATCGCATGGGGGAAGGTGCAATACTTCCCGTCCTGATAGATTCTAAGATACCAAATAATAGCGGCGAATAGGATAATCGGAGATTCCACAAAGAAGTCGCCTTGCTTCTGCACCCACGTTTTATTGAGGTTTAACATGATTGTATAGGCACTTTCGTAGGCATCCGAAATATCGGTCATAAATTCGGGATTGATAGGGTTACATCGGTGCGAACATGCCGGATCATCAAAGTTTATTACGTAAAATGTGGGAACTTTCTTATAGCCTAATTGATTGTTCAATAAATGGCTATAGGCAATAGTGGATAAGTCGGGAAACTTGAAATCATACACGTACATCGAAAATCCTTTCTCAATCTGCTGTTTTATGTACTGATTAACAACGGCGTATGATTTTCCACTACCCGGAGTTCCCAAAACGATACTGGCACGAAATGGGTTTACAATATTTATCCAACCTTTCCACTCCTTTTTCTTATACCAAAATTTTGTAGGTAGGTTAATGGAATACTCGCTCTGGAGTAAGCGTGTTTCCTGCATAAACGATTCGTTCTCGGTATTGAAAACGTCGTCCATAAGATTGTTCTTCAGCAATCGGCTCATCCATAGTCCGCCAACTAACAGAAACAAATAACCTACTGCCATTGTCAGGATATAAAATCCCGTTGTCGCTGCTGTGGGTAACGGCACATCGTGTATCCACCAGTTCATAAAGAATAGGATAAAACCGATTGCCAGAAAAACATAGATTTTCGGCCAAGTGATTTTTTCCTCTTTTACACCTTTCGTCCCCAAACACGATAAGGCAAGGAAAACAACGGCAAATAATTTAGTGTATAGGGTGTTTCCAAATAATCCGGCAGTCCGGTCAAAATTCAGTAGTATCTTATCAACTACTCCGATATTGACACCCCATTCCCGAATGGCATAATAGCAAAACCAGTATATGTTCATAACCACGAACAAAATACTGATTGCCCGCATAAACTCCATGACTTTAGCAAGTCCTCTTAAATCGTCTTCTTGTTGCATTTTCTTAAAAATTAAATTGTTTAAGAAGCGAAAGTATAGGGGATATGTGAGGTTTTATGCAGTTTTGCTTTAGGTGGCAGTATGTGGCTTCGGTTTGGCTGCTTGTGGCACTTATCTATATGAAAATTAACCCCGAATACTATAAAATACCTTATCTTTGCAGATGTGTTAAAGTTTAACGAATAATCAACAACTTATAAGCATCAATAAAACTATGTATATAGAAAAGTTCATTATAAAAAACTTTAGGGGAATTGCCGATTTAGCTCTTCACTTTAGCAAAGGGCTAAACGTACTTATCGGAGAAAACAACTCCAGTAAAACGGCGATTATTGACGCTTTACGCATCTGTTTAAGTTACGGTAATCAGAAAAGGGACATTTATATCTCGTATCCTGACTTTCATATAGAAAAAACCGAAATAAGTGATACCCTAAACGATATAGAATTTCACTTGCATTTTAAAATAGAAGACCCAGCTGAAGCGGGTTGGTTCAACGATTTATTGAGTGTTCAAGAAGACGGGATACAGGATTTGCAATTACATTTCCGCTATTATCTTGATGAAGAGGAAAGAATCAGGTATAAGGTATGGGGAGGAACAAATGAAGGACAGGCAATCGCTCCAGAGATCTTATTTCTTTTGTATCATGTTCATTTGGACGCATTACGAGATGCAGAAAATCATTTGCGCCCAATCAGGGGAAACCGTTTAGGGCAATTATATGCCAATATTCAAATTGATCCGAACGCTGAAACCGATAAAGAAAAGAAAAAAGAGATTGCAAAAAAGGTTCGTGAAGCAGTTGATAGTGATGCTGATTGGACACAACACATTGGCAAAGGGAAAGAAAAAATAAACGAACATTTGAGAGAAACGAGCTTTGCGAGCAAACAACAGCAAGTTGAAATTTTGTTTCTCCCATTTGATTTTAACCGATTAGTAGATAATCTAAAAATTCAAATGCCTATCTACACTGATGAATTGCTTGAAGGCGATTCATCAAAGCAGAAGCATTTCGAACTATATCAAAACGGACTTGGATATAACAACCTAATTTATACAGCTACTGTTTTAGGGGATTTGAAACAACGAAAAGAACTCAACAAGGAAAGTTATGCAGCCCTACTTATAGAAGAACCCGAAGCCCATCTACACCCGCAACTACAAAATCTTTTCTTTAAATACCTGAATAAACTTGATACGGAGCAAGGATTTCAAATATTCATATCATCACACTCTCCGACAATCACAGCAAAGTCAGATTTGAAGTCCGTTGTGGTTTTGCAGAATCAGGATAATAAAGTGTCTGCCTTATCTCTTGACAAATCAGGCTTGTCAGGAGATAATCGAAAATATCTGCATAAATTTTTAGATGTAACAAAATCCCAGTTATTCTTTTCTAACGGAGTGATTTTAGTTGAGGGTATTTCTGAATCGTTGCTTCTACCGATTTTTAGCAAGATTATGGGAGAGAATGGAAAGTACGATATAGAAAGTGCAGGGGTTGAACTGGTCAATTTAAATGGTGTCGCATTCTCTCATTTTGCTAATTTGTTTAACAATGATGATGACAACAAAAATTTGAAAACAAGATGCTCTCTGATTACCGATGATGATAGAGATAAAGAAACGGACGAAATTGCTTCAAGAGCAAAGGCAGCCAGCGAACTTGAAAGAAAGAATCTAAAAGTGTTTTTGGCAGAACAAACATTTGAATTTGAACTTTTCATTGCTGGAAACAAAGATATTCTCATAGAAATATTCAGGGAAATGCATCCTGTCGCAGCGAGTAGAATTATTGAAAATACCGATGTGAAAATTCATGCGGCAAATTTCTTGGAGAAAGTTATCTCAAATAAGGCAAAATCAGAATTAGCACATAGATTGACTGTGAAATTGGCTTCGGACGAAAATGTGAGAAATACGTTTGTTGTTCCTGCATATCTTCAAAATGCTATAAAGTACGCTACGAAAGGAGAATAATCGAATGTTTAGAACGCTATCAGATAATCAACGGAAAATTGTCTTCAATAAATCAGGGAAGTTTGTTGTGAGAGCCTGTCCTGGCAGCGGAAAAACGTATTGTGTAGGTGCGAGATTAGCCCGATTAATTAATAATTGGGAAAAGAAGAATGAGGGAATAGCCGTCCTTTCTTTTACAAATGTTGCATGGCAGGAAATAGAGAAGAAATGCAGCGAGAAATTTGGTATTGGTAAAATCACATATCCCCATTTTCTTGGGACTATTGACAGCTTTGTAAACAAATATATTTTTCTTCCCTTTGGACATTTAATCTTAGGATGTAAAGTAAGGCCGACTTTAGTTGGCGAACCTCATGGAACTTGGAGCGGAAAAGACTTTAGTAGTGCTTTATTTGACAATATAAGTTACGCCATTGATGGTAGCATGTACGCCATTCAAGCAACAAGAATGAATGCTAATTGGCAACAAAACAAATATATTACAGGAGCAAAGAAACGCTATAATAAGGCAGGCTATGCTACACAGAATGATGCAAATTTCTTTGCAATGAAAATTCTTGAAAAATACCCTCCAATTGCCAGAGCTATTGCTGTTCGGTTTCCTTATTTGATAGTAGATGAAGCACAAGACACATCCGATATTCAGATGAGGATAATTGATTTACTCATCGAAAACGGGTTAGATGAAGTAATGCTTGTCGGTGATCCAGACCAAGCTATTTTTGAATGGAACGACGCAAAACCGGAATTACTCACTCAAAAGTATGACGAATGGGAAAACTCCATCATACTGAATGAAAACCGAAGAAGTTCGCAAAATATCTGTAGTTTCACTTTTGGAATTTCCTCTTTGAGTGATGCTTCTGTTTCTGTAAATGAACAAGTACGGGAATTTGCTCATCGCCCTAAAGTAATTACATATAACAACAATTTGCCTCAGATAGTATCTGACTTTATTGATGAATGTCAACAACAGGGAATCAATGTGTCTAAAGAATCTACAGCTATAATTTATCGAAGTAAAAGCATCGTTAATGAAATTCTTGGCATTCCTGAAATTACTTTTGGCACTAATGTATGGGTAGATAGTCATACGCGAGAATTTGCAAGAGGAAAATTCCTGTATGATAACGGTCGTTTCAAAGACGGCTTTAAGATATTGCAGCGAATCTTATTGAAAACCTTGAGCAATTTATCTTATTGTTCAGAGGATGATATTAATGATGCAATTGCTCAAATGGGATTTGTTACCTTTAAAAGTCAAATCCATGCTTTCATAAATCTGCTTCCTCGAACAAATATTTCTATTGGAGAGTGGGTTGATGCAGCAAACAAGGCTCTAAAAGAAAATAATTGTGGTTTTGAATTACGTGTTCATAAGGACGGCTTACGCCTTTCGTTTCCCCAATTATTTTTAAATGAAGACAAACAGATTATTGAAAAAAATTATAGATATGGTACGGTGCATAGTGTGAAAGGAGAAACATTTGAAGCTGTTCTTTTAATATTAAAGACTAAAGGTATTGGTAGTGCATATAAAACACTACTCAATAAAAATATATCCATTTCGGTAAGCGAAGAATTAAGAATCGCATACGTTGGAATGACACGGCCAAGCAAAATCTTAGTTATTGCAGTTCCCAATGATGATAACAAAGATGCTTGGGAAAATAAGTTGGTGCGTAATTGAAATATAAACAAAAACAAATATGGTAGAACAAAAACCAAAGGTTGTGAATTTCCACGAAAGCGAATGGGAATTTGTATTTCCACCCTCCATCGACAATGAGAAAACGTATAATTTCTATTATGAAGGCGTTGAGTTATTAGATTATAATGATGTGGAGGCAGAGCAGATTTTTAAGAAAATCATCAAGAAGCACCCATATCATATCGACGCTTACAATCATTTAAGCATTGCATTCAAGAATCAGAAAAAGTCTTTTGAAAGTTTCTTGACAGCAGAAAAATCATACCTTATTGGAAAATCGTGTTTGCCAAAAGAATTTAAGCAATCCAAACATAAGCTACGTTGGAGTAACTTGGATAATCGTCCATTTTTACGGTCTTGTCATATTTTAGGAATGGAGCATCAAGACAGAAAACAATATGAGGAAGCAATACAGCTCTATTCCGAAATACTCAGTTATAATGAAGATGATAATCAAGGCGTAAGATATTTGTTGTTGGAATGTTTTTTCGCTCTGAAAGACTACGAAACGGCTGCCAAATTATTGAGAAAGCATAAGGATGATTGGGGTATTGAATTTGTTTATGGAAGATTACTGCTTGCAATAATAAACAATGAGAATGGCAAATTGAAATCTCTTTTGGTGGAAGCAATAAAGCGAAATAAGTTCGTCCCCGAAGAAATTACAAAGAGTAAACACGTTGCTCCTCCTCCTTTCAGGATTCCCGGCGAGCCGTATTTTGACGCCGGTATTCCTATGGGTTCCATTCAAGAGGCATATGAATATTGGAAAAACAATAAGTCCTTATTAACAGACAAACGAGTTAAAGCCTTTTTCAGTTCTATAAAATAAGAAACAGAAACAAAGAACCTTAGTTTTGCCCCGATAATTCAACATGGAATTTCGGGGCAATTTTGATTTTTGGCTACATCTGCCGTCCATACCTGCGTTTTTTCTTTTTCTTGAGACGTGGCAATAGCTGTTCATCTTTCGGGTGGTTCTCCGGCTCAGGAGAAAGGATTGAAAAAATACCACCCAGCCCACTGTCAGGATTATGGCTGTTGTCCTGTTGTGTATTTTTGTAAACATCAGAAAGACGGGTGTCTTGCATCGGTTCCTGTGCCTGCTCTTGTTTTCCTCCATACAAGTCGTTAAATACATTAGCCGAATAGTCCTTGCCCAGACGTGAACCGTTCAAAACGGTACGAGTAGTATGGTCAATGAATGTTGCACCGTAAATCCGCCCTTCATCGTTTCGCCTGAATAGAACATCAATACCTTGCTGTCTAAGTTTCGCTCGGAACTCGCTTTCACTTGAGCAGATTTGCTTAGCTTCCGATACGGCTTTCAGGGTATGCGCTTTCAGATTTTTGGTTTTGATACGTTCGGCAGACTTTGCCATACGTTTTTCCAATCCGTCATAACCGACCGACTTTCCGAAAATGGAAGACTTCAACGGATTGCCGACTTTGTTTCCCTCACTATCCGTTGCCGAATACAGCAATCCCCGATAAGGTTTCCCTTTCACTTCTCCTTTCAGTTCCTCTACATTAATATTATATAAGGAAAGGACGG
>JABNAD010000445.1_pt1 | contig 24895 bp, 23 predicted proteins | sample 7240381 | NCBI WGS metagenome assembly JABNAD01 (sample SAMN11332834, study PRJNA596920) | anaerobic digester metagenome | biome: digested sludge; isolation source: digested sewage sludge-derived enrichment culture grown on H2/CO2 | place: Germany: Goettingen
ATGTCCGGATGGTCGGCCCGGGAATCGTTGACCATGTCGGAGACCGGATAGGCGTCGACGCTGGAGGAGGGCAACGGTTCGAAGAGCTCTGCCAGAACGTCCGCGGAAAGGACCTCCTGGGACGCCCACTCGCTCTCCCGCTCCGGCCGCAATATCACCGGCATTCGATCGTGGATCGGGGATATCACCTCGTTCGCCGCGGTGGTGAGGATGGAGAACGTCACCAGGTCCTTACCCTCCTTGGACCAGGTGTCGTAGATTCCGGCCATGGCGAAGTACTCCTGTCCCTTGACCCGGATATGATAGGGGCGTTTACGGGATCCTTGCTTCTGCCATTCATAGAAGCCGGTGGCCGGGACCAGGCACCTCTGGCGGTTAAGGAGCGGTTTGAACATTGGCTTTTCCAAAACGGACTCCGAGCGGACGTTGATCAGCTTCAGACCGAACTCCTCCCCCCTGGCCCAATGCGGCACCAGCCCCCAGCGCATCATCCTGACGCTCTTGACCTCCCCTCCCAAGATCACCGGTACCTGCTGGAAGGGAGCGATGTTGTAGCGTGGCCTGAGCTCCGGGACCTCCGGGACGCCGAACCGGGTAGAGAACCCGTAGACCAGGCCGAGGGAGAAGCGGCCGCACATGCTTTCATATTGGACGGAGAACGGAAAAAGGTTTAGTAAGGGGTTTGGAAGGGATTTGTGAGATCACATCATAGTACCCGGAGGTACCGCTGTATCTCCCAGTCAGTGACGTACTTGCGGTACTCGTCCCACTCCAGCCTCTTGATGTGCAGGTAGTGGTTGAAGATGTGCTCGCCCATGGCCTCCTTCATCACCTTGCTCTCGGCCAGGACGTCCAGCGCGTCGCCCAGGTTCATGGGCAGGTCCACGATCTTGTTCCTGCGGCGCTCCTCGACGGACATGTGATAGATGTCCTTCTCTATGGGCTCACCGGGGCTCAGCTTGTTCTTTATACCGTCCAATCCGGCCGCCAGCATCACCGCGAACTGCAGGTACGGGTTACCGGCCGGGTCGGGGTTCCTCTGCTCCACCCTGGTGCGCATCCCGCGACCGGCGGGCACCCGGATCAGGGCGCTGCGGTTCATGTTGGCCCAGGATATGTAGCAGGGAGCTTCGTAACCGGGCACCAGCCTCTTGTAGGAGTTGACATGGGACGCCAGTATGGCGCAGTTCTCCCGGGCGTGGGCCAGGAGCCCCCCCAGGTAGTTCATGGCCATCTCGCTCAGCCCCCACTTCTCGTTGGGATCGTAGAAGGCGTTCTTGTCCTTGTTGGACAGGGACATGTGCACGTGCATACCTGATCCGTTCTCACCGAAGAGCGGCTTGGGCATGAAGCTGGCGTACAAACCGTGCTTCATGGCAATCGATTTTACGCCGAACTTCAGGGTCAGCATGCGGTCGGCCATGGTCAGGGCGTTCTGGTAGCGCAGGTCGATCTCCAGTTGACCCGGAGCCACCTCATGGTGCGCCGCCTCCATGTCGTAACCGAGCTCGTCGAAGGCCAGGACCATCTCCTTCCTGGCGATCTCGCCCTTGTCCTGGGGCATCAGGTCGAAGTATCCGCCGGCGTCCGCCGGCACCGGGACCGGGACGCCGTTCTGCATGGGGAACATGAAGAACTCGAACTCCGGGCCTACGTTGAAGTCGTAGCCCATCTCCTTCACCTTGTCCACCATCTTCTCCAGGGCCCAGCGGGGATCGCCCTTGAAACGGTTCCCGCAGTGGTCGGATATGGTGCACATGAAGCGGGCGGTCTTTACCCCGGAGTCTATCCAGGGGTAGATCTGGAAGGAATCCAGTATGGGGTTGGCCCTCATGTCGGATTCCTCGATGGTCGCGTACCCCAATATCGAGGAGCCGTCAAGGAACACACCATCGTCGATGACGCTCTCCACCCGGGTGGTGGGGATGGACACGCTCTTCACGGTCCCCAGTATGTCCGAGAACTGCATCTCGATGAACTTGACGTTCTCCTTCTTCACCTTCTTTAAGATGTCCTCTTTCATCTCATCGAAGTTCTTGTTGGTAGGCATTGGGGATGGGTTACAACAAAGTATATTAAATAACTTTCTAGGCAACAAATGAGCATCTATCAATTAACTATCACAACAATTGTACAGTATTTTATGATATTACTATACAATTGAATATTTTTTTTATGTAATTAGCTCATTTTGAGCAGACGAGATATCTCATCTAGCAGGACCGATGCGTCCAGCAGGCCTGGTGTGCCCCCACTGGCGAAGTTGGGCTTGCCCCCGCCCCTCCCCCCATGCTGCGACAGCACCTTGTTCAGGAGGGACACGCAATCCAGCTTGACGTCGGTCGAACAGGCCAGGACCAGGAAGGTCCTTTCGTCCTGGCAGACCAGCGCGGCCACGGAACTGCCGCTGGAGACCAATTCGTTCGCCCTCTCCATGACCATCTTGCGGTCCAGGCCGGTGAAGGAACCGGAGAAGAACCTCCGATCGCCCAACTGTTCCGGGTGTAAGGAGGAAAGCGCCAACCTCCCATAGGCCTTGAGGGCCTCCCTCGCCCTGACCAGTTCCCGGTCCCGGTTATCGAAGGCGGTGAGGCTGTCCTGCGGCAGTGAACCCAACCGTTCGGCCAGCATCAGAGAGCGGACGGAGTGGTCCACCGCCATGCGGACCGCCTCCGCACCCACCAGGAACTCGATCTCCCAATCCCCGGCGGGCTTGGCCGAAGTGAACTTGCTGACCAGCAGCATGCCGATCTCCCTGGCGTTCTTCAGGTGCACACCCGCGCAAGCGGCGCTGTCGTGACCGCCTATGCTGACCACCCGGACCATTCGGTCGGATATTCGGTCGAGCTTCACCCGCGGGCCGCCCTCGCCCAGGTTCTCGCGGTCCACCTGATGGCAGGTGACCTCCGCCCCCTCGGCGATGATATCGTTCACCTCCTGCATGGCGTCCCTGACCATATCCCAGTCCAGATGGCCTTTGATGATCAGCACCTTCTTCTCTTTCGACAAGGAGATCTTGACCAATTCCATCTCGGTGCGTCTGGACAACGACGAGAAGAGCAGATGTTCCCCGGTGTGCGCCCTCATCAGACCGTAGCGGTTGTCCCAGTCCAGTACGCCTTCGACCGACGATCCGACCGTCAAAGCGTGGCCTGGGACCTGGTGGGATATCTCCTCTTTGCCTTTGACCCCGGTGACCTCGCCCCCGTTCAACGTACCGCGGTCCCGTTCCTGGCCTCCTCCGCCGGGATAGAAGGCGGTGCGGTCCAGGACCACCCAGTCCCCCTCCACCTTGGTAACGGTGGCGGTGAACTCTTTCAGGTAGGGGTCGGTCTCGTAAAGCTTGACGGTCATGACCTGTGGATGGTTTAATTCGTGTAAATAGTCCACGCCGTGCTTATAAAGGAATGAACTAGACAATTGTGCAGCCGATTCATACCTTTGAAAGACATATATCTAAGTAGACCGTTCAGGAAACAGGTAACAAGGCGTTCATCATGCTCGACGAATTGGACAAGCGGATCATAGAGGAAATGTGCAAATCCAGCCAGGGATCGTCCAGAGCTATCGCGAAGAGGCTGGGCATACATCCCACCACCCTGATCCAGCGGGTGCGCAACCTGGAGAGCCACAACGTGATCCGCGGTTACCGCGCGAACGTGGACTACATGAAGCTGGGCTATGAGTTCATGGCCATCGTGCACATCTATGTCGAGGGTGACCTGATCACCGTCCAGCAGAGCATCAAGGAGCTGAAGAACGTGGTGGCCGTGCTTGACGTGACCGGGGAATGCGATTCCATTGCTTGGGTCGCTTGCCGTTCTCGCGAGGAGTTCAGCCAGGTGGTCAAGTCCATGCTCACCATCAAGGGCGTCAAGAAGACCAATACCTACGTCATACTGAATGTAATAAAGGATCCGTTCAACTTCCTGCCGGACTTCAGCCCGGTGGAGCAGAAGTGAGAGGGGGCAATCCGTCCACCTTCCTTTATATAACCTGACAATTTGAACGAAAAAAGGCAATTTCATTGCCATTAATGGTCATTTTGCCATTTTGATAGTGGATAAGGGTTTAATAGGGCATCCACGTTACTCCGGCTTACCGACCATATCCAACCAGAGGAATGGAAATGTTAAGGACACACCATTGCGGACAACTGACGAAAGGGGACCTTGGCAAGAGAGCTACCCTCGCCGGTTGGGTAAGGTTCTACAGGGACCATGGAGGAGTTCTGTTCTACGACATAGCGGACTCCCATGGGAGCACCCAGGCGGTGTTCGACCCTGAGGCCTCCAACAGCGGGGACTTGGACCGGTTGGAGACCGTTCTGAATAATATCGGTCGCGAGTTCGTCGTGACCGTCACCGGCATCGTTCGGGATAGAGTGGAAGGGACCACCGACGCCCGCAACCCCACTGGAGAGATCGAGCTTCTCATCGAGGACGCCAAGATCATCAGCCGCTCCAAGCCCATCCCCTTCGAGGTGGCCGAGCAGAAGAACTCCATGCTGCCCGGGGAGGACCTGAGGCTGAAGTACCGCTATCTGGACCTTCGACGTAAGGAGATGAACGCCAACCTCCGATTCCGTTCCAAGCTGATCTCCTCCGCCAGGCATTATCTGGAGGAGCAGGGGTTCATCGAGGTGGAGACGCCCATGCTGACCCGCAGCAGCCGCGAGGGGGCCAGGGACTTCCTTGTCCCGTCCCGAACGATGCCCGGGCAGTTCTACGCCCTGCCGCAGTCGCCTCAGCTCTACAAGCAGATGCTCATGGTGGGCGGAGTGGAGCGTTACTTCCAGATCGCCCGCTGCTTCCGCGACGAGGACAGCCGTGCCGACCGCCAGCCGGAGTTCACGCAGCTCGATATGGAGATGTCCTTCGTGGAGATGGAGGACATCCTAGGCATGGTGGAGGGCATGTACGCCTTCGTATGGAAGGAGATGTTCAACGAGACGCTTCAGACGCCGTTCCCCCGCATCGAGCTTAAGGACGCCTTGGCCAAATATGGCACGGACGCTCCGGACGTACGCTTCGGGCTGGAGATGGAGGAGGTGACCGACCTGGTGAGGGACGCCCCCTACGAGATATTCCAGAAGATCCTGGCCAAGGGCGGCATGGTCACCTGCGTGAATCTCAAATCGACCTTGATAAAGGAGCAGGACACCGACGGCTCGGTCGGACGGAAGCAGGTCGACCGCTTGATCGAATGGGCCAAGTCACAGGGCATGGGCGGACTGACCTGGATGCGCATGACCCCCGAGGGACTGAGCTCCAACATCGTGAAGTACTTCCCTGAGGAGGTGCGCCGGTCCATCGCCGAACGCACCGACGCCCAGCTGGGGGACCTGTTGCTGTTCCTGGCTGGCCCGCGGGAGAGCGTGCTCAAGGCAGGCGGACAGCTGCGCCTGAAGCTGGCCAAGGACCTTGGACTGCTGGAAGGCAAGGGTCATCAGTTCGTCTGGCTGGTATCGTGCCCGCTGTTCCAGAAGGACCCCGCCACCGGCGGACTGACCTCCTTCCACCATCCCTTCGTGCGGCCGGTGGGGGACGTCATCCCGGAAGGAAAGGAATGCGCCAAGGGCATGGGCCATTCGTACGACCTGGTGTTCGATGGGAGCGAGATCGGCTCCGGCTCGCTGAGGAACCATGACCCGGAGATGCAGCGCAAGGTCTTCGGGATCCTGGGCATGGACGAGGCCACCATCCAGAGGGAGTTCGACTTCTTCCTGGAGGCCTTGGAGTTCGGCGCTCCCCCGCACGGCGGCATCGGCATGGGCATGGACCGCCTGTGCTCCATGCTCCTGGGCTGCGAGAGCATCCGCGACGTCATAGCGTTCCCGAAGAACAAGAAGTTCCAGTCCCTGGTGGACGGCGCACCCACTAAAGTTGAGGAGGCGAAGCTCTCCGAGCTGCAGCTGCTCTGTCTGGCCGACGAGGACGAGGATAACTAAACCCTTTTCTCCATTTCCTTTATTACCTCTTCCACGACCTCTTTTGATGAGTATCGGCCTTTGCTCTCCTTCATCACGTGGCCGATGACCGTGTTGGCCGCCTTGGGGTTCTTGCGATAATCGGCCAGGACCTCGGGATGAGCGTCCACGAAGTCCGAGATCAGCTTTGCCAGGTCGTCCCCTCCCTCGGCGGCCGTCTCCTGCCTTACCCCCGCCAATGACAGGATCCTTCGCTTGGCCTCGTTGTCGGTTATGCGGCCCTCGGCATCGTCCTTGACGATCTGGACCAGATCGGGCCACTTGGCCTGGTCCTGCAGGACCGCCCAGTTCCCCGAGATGGGTCCAGTGGTCCAGCTGACCGCCCTCTCCGGCGGGACATGGCGGCACAGTTCCTCGAACAGGTCGGTGAGCGAAACGGACGTGAGGACGAGCTGCTTTGCGGTGGCCTCCCCGATGCCGAACGACGACACCAGGCGTTTCGCCCTGGCCAGAGGGGTCTCCTTGAGGTCCAGGTTGCGAGCCATCTCCCCGATGCGGAACTCGCCCAGGTCCGGTTCGCCGATATAGCCGTAATCCTCCTCGGTCTCCTTTTCTCTGGCCGACGAAGTGACCTTGCGCTCCTCGTCAAAGCAGCGGGTCTCCCTGATCACCTTTTTTCCGGCGGCAAGCAGCTTCGTCTGACGACTGGCCTCGAACTTCAAGGCCTTTTCCAGGTTCCGCAGCCCCTGGACGTTCTTGACCTCCACGCGTTCCTCGCCAACCGAGATGTTAGCGTCCACGCGCACGGTCTGCTCGTCCTGGGCCTCCAGGCCGCAGAGCGAACGAAGCTCGATCACCAGCTGGTCGATGAAGGCCCGGGCCTCCTCAGGGGAGGTCAGGTCCGGTGCGGTGACGATCTCCACCAGAGGAATTCCGGAACGGTTGTAGTCGACGAAGGCGATCTCCTCGCCGGAGCGGCCGACCCTCTTGATCCGTCCGGGGTCCTCCTCAAGGTGCACCCTCCAGATGCCTATCCGCCTGCCGTTGAGGTCGAAGTGGCCGTTGGTTCCCAACGGTGATTCGTACTGGGTGATCTGGAAGTTCTTCGGGAGATCGGGATAGAAATAGGTCTTCCGGCTGAACCATACCCTTTCCTCGATCGCGCAATCTAGGAAACGGGCTATGCCCAGACCGGCCTCCAGGGCCTTTCGGTTCAGCGAGGGACGTGATCCGGGATATCCCAGGCAGACCGGGCAGACGTTGTGGTTAGGTTCAGCTGACGTCGTCGGGCAGGAGCAGAAAAGCTTGGACCTCGTGGGTAGCTGAAAGTGCATCTCCAGGCCTATCTTCATGGCGACACCTCCGGGAACCTGTAGACGAACGCGTGCTCCCAGGCAGTGGCTGCCTCCAGCAGGTCCAGTTCCTTCCAATGGTCGGCCACCAGCTGCATTCCGACCGGCAGTCCGTTCACGTAAGCACAGGGGAGGGATACATGCGGCATGCCGGTAAGGTTCGGTGGCACGGTGAGAACGTCCGCCCCGTACATCTCCAACGGTTTCATCCGGCCGATCTCCTCGAAGCGGGGAGCGACGAAAGGCATGGTCGGGGTGACCACGGCGTCGTGGTCCCGGAAGACCTTCCGGTATTCATCGATGAGCAGCTGGCGTACCGCCAGCGATTTGAGATAGTAACGGGAGCGGAAGCCGACCATCCGGCAGAACGTGCCCAGCAGTATCCTTCTCTTCGCCTCGTCCCCGAAGCTTACCGAGCGGACCCCGGTGAAGAAGTCGTTGAAGTGCTGGTTAAGTTCCTCCTCCCGGCGTCCGAAGCGCAGGCCGCAGTAGCGGGCCAGGTTCGTGGACGCCTCGGAGGTGGCCAGAATATAATAGGCTGGCAAGGAGTAACGAAGCGAGGGCATGGAGACCTCGCGGACCTCCATGCCCAGTTCCTGGAACATGGTCATCGCGCCCTGGAAGGACGAGCGGACCGCGGGGTCCAGGTTCTGCAGGGCCTCCTTGGGCACCGCCAGAGATCGTGGGACCTTTCCTTTACTGGGCAGGGAAGGCTGAGCGCAGGAGGTGGGGTCCTTGGGGTCCGGACCGGCGATGGTCCTGAAGTGCTTGGCGATCAGGGCGGCGGACCTTGCGAGGAGGCCGACCTTGTCCAGGGAGTTGCCGTAATCGATCAGGCCGTAACGGGAGACGCGACCGTACGTGGGCGTCAGGCCGACCACCCCGCAGAAGGAGGCGGGGCCGGATATCGAACCGCCGGTGGACACGCCCAGGGCGATATGCCCGGGGATGAGGCAGGCGGCAGCACCCGCGCCGCCCGATGAACCTCCGCAGCTCCGTTCCAGGTCGAAAGGGTTGAGGGGCACGCCGTGCGCCGAGTTGGTGCTGAACGTCCCGAAACCGAACTCGTCCATGGTGGTCTTACCGACTAACTGGCCTCCAGCCTCCTTCATCTTACGGACGGAAGTGGCGTCGAAGGGGGGATTATAACCATCCAGGACCGCCGAGCCCGCTCGGGCCTGGAAGCCGTCCGCGCACAGGTTGTCCTTGGCCGAGAAATGGAACTTGCTCTCGTCGAGGTGATCGACCACCTCGGTGAACGCCCGGTGCCTCTGCTGGGCGTAGCGAATTAGCTGATAAGTGGCGCTCAAGACAGCCTGGGCCCCCTTACGTAGTCCTGGTAGGTCGACATCTGGTTCCTCAGCACCTGCGGGTCCAGGTCCTGGGCCGGCTCGTCCTCCCGGAGGACATCCACCACCGGGATGGGGTTGAAGCTGTAGCTATCGCCCGCCGGCGCCTCGTCCAAAACGGAGAAGCTATTCAGGATGTCGTCCAGGTCCTTGGCGTATCTCTCCATCTCCCCCTCGGTGAGGTTCAGCCTGGCCACCTTGGCCACCCGGGCTATGGTCTCTCGGTCCATGCTATCGACATCCATGCCGCTGTGCGGCGGTGGAGGGTATATTTTCGCACATTGTCAAGGTTTCGCATACCAGGTGGGATTAATAACCTATGATATACCCGAAACGATGAAGTTCCTGCTGTACACCGACGGAGGGTCCCGGGGAAACCCTGGCGATTCCGCTTACGCCTACATCATCTGCGATCAGGACGGTCAGGAGGTCGTCTCCGGATCGAACTATCTGGGGACGATGACCAATAACGAGGCGGAATACCACGGCCTGCTGGCCGGTCTCAAGGAGGTCCTGAGCAGAGGAGGCACCGAGGTCGAGGTGTTCATGGACTCCGAGCTGGTGATCAAGCAGCTCAAGGGTCAGTACCGGGTCAAGGCGGCCAACCTGATACCCCTTAACCGGGAGGCGGTGGACATCCTGACGAGAATGAGGTCGGCCAAGGTCACTCACGTCCGCCGGGAAAACGAAGTAATAATTAAAGCCGACGCATTGGTCAACTGGACCTTGGACCAGCACAGCCTAGCGAGGCAGCTCAGGCGGTAAAGCATCTATATATTCTCATTGCAGCAAGCAAATCATTATATACAAGATGCTTAATGCACGGTTTGAGGCGTCAGGGGCCGGAGGCGATTTTCCTCCTAAATTCAATCTCCCTTGTGATCCCCCATATCTTCCGGCCCTGCAGCCCCTCAAACCTTGAGCCTTTTGACCAGGTCATCGATGCTGACCAGGGACTGTTCCCCGCTGACCATGTCCCTTAAAGTGACGGAACCGCTCTCTAGCTCCTTCTCCCCGACTATGACCGCAAATTTGCTCGGTACGGTCGCCGCATACTTCAGGCTCTTGCCCACCCCTCTCCTCATCAGGTCCACGTCGGCGGATATGCCCGAGCGGCGCAGTGTGGACACTATCTCGAAAGCCTTGGACCTGACGCCGTCGTTCACTGGGACCACGAAAGCGATCATGCCCCGCTTTTCGAAGGGCACGCCCTCGGTCTGCAACGCCAGCAAGGTGCGGTCGAACCCTATGGCGAAGCCAGTGGAGAAAACCTTCTCACCGCCGAACAGCTCCGATAGTGAATAGGAGCCGCCCCCGCAGATCTGCTTCTCCGCCCCCAGCTTGGGCGCGTCCACCTCGAACACCATGCCTGTGTAATAGGCCAGCCCCCTCACTACCCCCAGGTCCACGCTGACATTGTCGAACCCCATGGCCAGAAGTATGTCGCACACCTGGCGGATATAATCGCTCGCCGGTCCCTCCCGCGCGTTCAGGACCGAGATCGGCCCGGTGACCTTGGTGGTATCGATGATCTCCTGGGCGGCCTTGGCGTCGATGCCGGCCTGGGCCATCAGCTCCTCCGCCTCCGGATAGATCTTCTTGTCCAGCTTCTGCAGTATCGGTAAAGCCTTGTCACCGGTCACACCGGCATTGGCCAACATCTCCTTCAGGATGCCGATGTGCCCGACCCGGATGCGGTAGTCCTTGAGCCCCGTGCGTTCCAAGATGGCCGCCGCCAGCCCGATGGCCTCGGCGTCCGTCTCCGGAGTTGGATTTCCAACGATCTCCGCCCCGAACTGGAAGAACTCCCGGTAACGGCCGGCCTGCGGCCTCTCGTAGCGGAAGCACTGCCCGAAGTAGAACATCTTCAATGGGCGGGGAAGGGTGGCCAGGTCGCTGACGAAGAAGCGCATCACGGACGCGGTGAGCTCGGGACGCAGACAGATCTCGCGCCCTCCCTTGTCCTGGAAGGCGTATATCTCCTCGACCACCCCCGGACCGGACTTGAGGGTGAACAGCTCGGTATGCTCGAAGATGGGCGTGGATATCTCCCTGAAGCCGTGCAGCACGGCCTCCTGGCGCATCATGTCCTCGAAGTGTCGGCGGACTTCCATCTCCTCCGGGCCGAAATCCCTGGTCCCCCGGGGCCTTTGGATCATGTGGCGTGAGAAGGAACGGACGATAATAAATATTGCGAGCGGGGACCCAGCGTAAACCTGATTAACGGTCTAGGCCATAGCCAGTACGCCATGTTGGATGAGGAGGACCAAAGACGCAAGGAACGCCTGCCGCAAGCCTGGGTGGACGACCTGGACCGCAAAGGATTCTCCGATCTCCAGGTGAACCTGGATTCCTTTCCGGTAAGACCGCAGGGCTTTGGCCAGCATGTTCCCGATATTGTCGCCACCCGCAAGGACGGCCGCCGGCTGGTCGGGGAGATATGGCTATGCGAATCGTTGGATGAGGACGACCGCATGTTCTCCCGGGCCATGAGCTACGCCTACCGCGGGGATGTGGTCATGCTCCTGGTACCTTTCGACTGCTTGGATGCCGCGGAGGACCTGGTGCGGGAGTGGGGCCTCTCCGCGGAGATATTCGTCCAGGCCATCCTTGATTAGTTGAGCGCCTGGTCCAGGTCCCGGCAGAGGTCCTCGGGGTCCTCTATGCCCACCGACAGCCGGATCATCCCATCCCCGATGCCCAGCTTCTGTCTTTCCTCGGGACCGTAAGCGATGTGGGAGGTGTTCACCGGCATGCTGGCCAGCGATTCTACCCCGCCCAGGCTCGCTGCTTTAGCGATGATCTCGAAGCGCCTCAGCGCACGTTCGGCCGCCTGCCGGCCACCCTTGACCTCGAAGGTCACCATTCCGCCAAAGCCCTCCATCTGGCGCTTGGCCAGCTCGTGGTCTGGATGGGAAGGTAGGCCGGGATAGATGCACTTGGAAACCTTGGGGTGCGATTCCAGGAACTTCGCCACGGCCATGGCATTGGAGTCGTGCTTGCGGACCCTCAGGTCCAGGGTCCTCATGCCCCGGCCCAGCAGGTAGGCTGGCAGCGGGTCCAGGATCCCACCGTACAGCTTCCGCTTCAGGTGCACCTGCTCCATGTGCTTTTCTGAACCGGCCACGAAGCCGGCGATGACGTCCGAGTGACCGTTGAGATACTTGGTGGCGCTGTGCAGGACCACGTCCACGCCTAGCTCCAGCGGCCTCTGCAAAATGGGGGAGGCGAAGGTGTTGTCGATCATGACCAGGCATCCCTTCTCGTGGGCGAGCCTGCACGTCTCGCGGATGTCAATGAGCTTGAGAAGGGGATTGGTCGGGCTCTCCAGGTATACCACCTTTGTCCTAGGGTCGATGGCCGCGCACAGTTCCGCCGGGTCGGTGGTGGGGACGAAACCCACGTCAACGCCCAGGCGGGGCATCTCGTTCCTCAGGAATCCGTAGGTTCCGCCGTACAGGTCCTGCATGGCCACCATCCGGTCGCCCTTCTGCAGGAAGGTCAGCAACGCGGAGGTAATCGCCGCCATCCCGGAAGAGAAGGCCAGGGCGGACTCCGCTCCCTCCAGTGAGGCCAGTTTGTCCTCGACGGCCCTTACCGTGGGGTTGCTGTAGCGGGAATAGATGTAGGTTCCCTCGGGAACCTCTCCGGCCCAGGTGCGCGGTTCGTCGGTAGGGAAGGCGAAGGTGCTGCTCTGGAATATCGGGGTGTTGATGGCGCCCTCGTAACGCAGGGACTTGTCTCCGTCGTGAACGGAGCGGGTGGACATTCCTTTCTTCGGCATCGTCCGGGAATTCCCATGGATGCGTATAATCGTTCTCCCTTCACTCGCCGGTGCGGCGAATGATGACCGAAAGGACGTCCCCATCCGCCAGCCGGTGCTCCAGACCGACCATCTGGCCCGGGAACCTGGCGCTCTTGCCCCAGATGAGCGCGTAACGGAAGTTCTGCCGGAAGATGCGGTGCAGGGAATCGCATACGTCCCCCACGGTCGCCCCGTGCTTGGTGATCAGCGGAACCTCCATGTCCGCCTCCTCCCCCTGCTTCTTCATGTAGACCCGGATGAGCTCCAGCCTCTCGAATATCTTGGCCTTGAGCTCATCGATACCTATGTTCTTGACGGCGGAGATGAACACCGGGTCCCAGTGCTTGAACTTCTTGCGTACCTCCTTGAGGTATTCCGCGTCGGAGATATCGATCTTGTTGATGGCCAGCACCGCGTTCAGGTAGATGCGGTTGCCGGCCAGTACGTCCACCAACTGGTCCTGGTCGATGTCCTCCCGGATGACCACGTCGGCGTTCACCAGCCCGAACTCCATGATCATGGCCTTGGCCAGGTCCAGGTCCAGCTTGGTCAGCTTGATGGTGGTCTTGATGTCGATGCCGCCGATCTCCTTCTTGGAGATGACCACGTCCGGCGGGTGGGTGTTGATGCGCATGCCGGCGTTCTCCAGCTCCCTCATCAGCACCTGAAGGTTGGTATCGTAGAAATCCAGGACGAAGAGGATGAGGTCCGACGAACGGACGACGGAGATGACCTCCCGGCCGCGGCCCTTGCCTTTGGAGGCGTCGCGGATGAGCCCGGGCATATCCAGCACCTGGATCTTGGCCCCGTTGTACTCGTAGGCGCCAGGCACCACGTCCAAGGTGGTGAAGTCATAGGCTCCCACCTCGCTCCTCGCCCCGGTCAGGGTGTTCAACAAGGTGGACTTACCCACGCTTGGAAAGCCGACCAGCGCCACCGTGGCATTGCCGCTCTTTTTTACATTATAACCCTTGGCAGGGCCTCCGCTGGAGGCCCTTCTCTTCTCCACGTCGTCACGCAGCTTGGCCATCTTGGCCTTCAGCTTTCCGATGTGGTATTCAGTGGCCTTGTTCTTCTGGGTCTTGTCGATCTCTTCCTGGATCGCCTTAATCTGTTCTTCGATCGTCGAGGCCATCTTCGCTTGTCCTCACTCCACTGTGGTGCCCGCCTTTCCTTCCAGGGCATCCATCAACCGGTCGGCCGAGGTGATCACCGCCTTCCGACCGGTGGCCTTCACGAACCTGGTCGCCGCCTCGACCTTGGGCCCCATGGACCCCGGGGGGAACTGGCCCTCGGCGGCGTGGCGGCCCAGTTCATCGGCCTTCGCCTTATGTAGGGGGCGTGGCCGATCGCTCGTGAAATCCAGATAGACCGCCTCAACATCGGTCACCATTATTAAAATATCGGCATGCAACACCTCGGCCAATCTGGCCGAGGCGAGGTCCTTGTCCACCACCGCCTCCACCCCCAAGAATCCGGATGCGCTCTGGACCACCGGGACGCCTCCCCCGCCGCCGCATAGCACAGCGAACGGCGGGGTGAGAGACTCTGCCAACGTCCTAAGGTGCTCCTCCTTGGCCACCTTCACCACGTCCGGGGAGGGGACCACCCTTCGCGTGCCACCCCTCTTGAGGTCCTCCCGGAACACCCAGCCCTTCTCCTTGGCCAGGATTGCCGCCCTCTCCCTTGAGTAATATGGCCCTATCGGTTTCGCCGGGTCCCGGAAGGCCGGATCGTCCGACGACACCACGGTGCGGGTGATCACCGGGACCATGGGAACCTCCATGCGGGCGGAGCGGCAGGCCCGGTCCCAGGCCTGGAGAGCCAGGTAGGCGATCTGCCCCTGCGATTCGGCCACGCAGACGTCCAGGGGCATGGGAATGACCTCCGAATGGCATAGCTCGTTCCTCAGCAGTATGTTGCCCACCTGCGGGCCGTTGCCATGGGTGATCACCATCCTCGGGTATCGTGCCAGCAAAGGCAACATCATGCGGAAGGCCTCCTGCAGGTTCCCGATCTGCACGTCGTCCCGGGCCTCCTGGCCAGCCTTGAGGATGGCATTGCCGCCCAAGGCCAGAACGGCTAACCTGCCCTCGCCCGGCCTCGCTCCTGCCATGGTCCTAACGAAAGGGTTTAAAGATACTATAATTATGGCCGACCGATGTCTTTAATCGGCGATATCAATGAGATGATGAAGGGGGTGCGGCAATCCAAGATGTCCATCTGGGTGGGCATGGGATTGGCTCTCCTGGTCACCGTTTCTCTTACCCTGACGGTGCAGCTCTGGCTGGCCCAAGTGGTCTGCCTGCTACCGATACTGGTGGCGCTGCTAGCCTATTACATTCCCACCTATTTCGGGCTGAAGGACCGCAAGCGGTTGGCGGTGTTCGGCCTGGTGCTGTTCCTGGTGATCGGTCTTTCCCTAGGGGGCGCGCTGTATAGCACCGTGAAGAACTACGAGGTCCAGGAGGTATCCTCCGATGACAATTTGCTCTTGCAGGGTACGGTCTCCCCCTCGCATGTGGAGCCGGGGGACATGCTCCAGTTCAGCGTGGTGCTTACATCCGGCAACTCGACCTCCCATGTATATCTAATCCTTTTCAACAACTGGGCGGATGCGGATGACGATCTGAACTACTCGATGGTCCGGGGACAGAACGTCTCGCTGGGAACCGTCTACACGTATAACACGACCGGGCTCGATGAGGGCATTTATTACTTCCAGTTCGGGGTGCTGAACGGCACTGCCTGGTCAGAGACGGACCAATCGTTCGGGCCGGTCAATGCCGACCTGAACAAGGTGCTCAGCAACTACCTGGTGTCCGGGACGGTGTACTCGTTCTACAGCATGGCCGTGCTGTTCTACATCCTGATATTGCTGACCTGGTGGATGGACCGCTCCAAGAAGAAGATCTTCGAGATGGAGCAGAAGCGGGCCCAGGCCAAGGACAAAAAGGTCAAGGACGCCAAGGACGAGAAGTTCGTCTGCTCCGACTGCGGCGCGGAGGTTCCCGGGGAGGCGAACAAGTGTCCCTCCTGCGGTGCTTCCTTCGAGGAGGAAGAGCTGAAATGTCCGCAGTGCTCCGCCAAGCTGCTTAAGTCCGACACCAAGTGCTGGAACTGTGGCAAGAAGCTCTGAGGGCGATTATAAACCTCTTCCTTTTTTTAACATAGATGTATCGTCAGAAGGAAAAAAAATCCACGAGATGATTGCCATCATCATTTTTATTTAATTATTAAGTGCGTGTTTGATATTGAAAAAGTTGATTGACAGGTCAACATTAAAATATGTGAGAACTGTACAGTAATACTAGAGACGGTGAAGGCGGGCAAGACCTCGTTTGTCTTGTCCGTCTCCGTCATTGCGAAACAAACCTTTCATTGAAATTGTTGAACTCCTTCTTTGATCGTTCAATTTTCTTTTTAACTTTGGATATCTGGTCAGTTCGTAGATTCGAGGATTCGGCTTCGAGTATTATTTCGTCCTGAAATTTTTCATAATTATCAACATATTCGGTTATCGGTTTTACTAACTTGCCATAACTCTCGATCTCTTCTACAATCTCTCTGTCTTGGTCATTATCAATGATTCCAGAGATGATGGTTTCACGCGGGTGGCGTCCAAATGAACTGATGAACGATTTATAGGATCTCCCAGGATGATACTCGAGCCGATAGGGTTCATAGACAGTTTTGTAACTGTTATAGTGGTGAAGGATGAATGGTATCGAATATTGGATGTCGGTAGGAATTTTCCCTATGAATAGGATTCTGTTGTTGTATACTGGCTTACAGGCTTTTTTCTGAAATTCCTCGTAAAAAATATTGACTTCATCATCATCCATCTTTGGAACATCCCTTATTGAATGAGGATATGTCATGCCGTTAACGTTGTTTGATATGTAAGCGATATTCCCTGCCATTGACACTGCTGGATAATACTCGTCCCCTTTCGTTATACCACATATTTTAGTTCTTTCAGTACAGAATCCAATATTGTTGTTGGATTCATTATCTAGAAAGGAATGCTTCCAAAATACGAAAGGGAACCCGCCATCTACTTGGGTGAAAATTTTGACATCTTCCCTTTTAAATGCCTTTAGTACCCTTGACGTTTTACAAAGATCGGCCACTATCATCCGGAACCCGTATGCTTTAACATAGGATTCCATCCAAAAGGGAGATTTTTCATATCTTTTTAGATAATTAGAAATTTTTGACATTGGTTGCTCAAAATCTTTACTTTCGAAAGACCCTATTAGTTCAGCCCTTAGTGAGAACAGAGACTTACCCTCTAACATCGTAAATTTTCGCAAAACATCAAGCTGGTGGTCAGGAGTAAAAAGATATTGCGCAATATCGATGGACTGATCCGCCATCGCTTTTCTAACGTAATCCCTTTTCACATCGTCAGATACTCCCCGTAGCATAGTTTTTGTGACCGTAATAGAACCAAAATGAAGTATGTTGTAAACAAATGGTCGTAAAAGCAATGATTCATCCATTCCCACTCTGACGAATTTTAAATTGTTACCGATAGTGCCAGTCTCGTCGAATCCATTGATTTCAGATCTTCCCACGAAAATTAATTTACCTCGTGTTATTAATAATATATCATAATATTATTGAATATGCGACCAAGTGGTCGGATCAACAACCACATTTCCACCATTTATCCTGTTCTGAATTTTATATCCAGATAATAATCTCAAGGAAAACCTTTTTACCGCTCCCGGGGATATGCACCCCGGGATGCAATCAGTCTTTTCTAGGGAGGGATGGTCCAATGGCTTCGATAGCTGACGAACTGGCAAAAAAGCAGAAGGAGATCTCGGTCTCCGAGTTCTTCGAACGCAACCGGCACATATTGGGCTTCGACTCCCAGATAAAGTCCCTCATCATGGGCATCAAGGAAGCGGTGGACAACTCCCTGGACGCCTGTGAGGAGGCTGGAATCCTTCCTGAGATAATGGTCATGGTGGAGCGGGTGGACAAGGACGAGTTCCGGGTGACCGTGGAGGACAACGGCCCCGGGATCGTCAAGAAGGCCATCCCCAACGTTTTCGGGCGATTGCTTTACGGTTCACGTTTTCACGCCGTTCGCCAGTCCCGGGGCCAGCAAGGTATCGGTATATCGGCCACGGTCATGTACGGCCAGATAACCACCGGGAAACCGGCGGTGGTGGTGTCCAAAACAGGCACGGAGGACGTGGCCTGGCGCATGGAGATCATGGTCAACACCAAGAAGAACATGCCCGACGTGCTGAAGGAAGACCCTTTCATCTGGGACGGCAAGGAGCATGGGACCAAGATCACCTATCACATGAACGGCCGTTACGTCGGGGGCAAGCAGTCGGTGATGGAGTATCTGAAGCAGACCGCCATCGTTAACCCGCACTCCCGGATAACCTTCGTGGACCCGGAGGGGAAAAGGACCACCTTCGAGAGAGCAACGGACAAGATGCCTCCGACCACCAAGGAGATCAAGCCGCACCCGTCCGGGCTGGAGCTCGGTACGCTGATGAACATGTCCAAGGACACCAAGAACAAGACCCTGGGCAAGTTCCTGCAGTTGGACTTTTCGCGCATTAGCGACCGATTGGCCAAGGAGATCTGTGAGAAGGCCGGCCTGAGCATGGAGGTAAACCCGGCCAAGCTCAGCCTGGAGGAGCAGAAAAGGCTCCTGGCGGCCATAGCCGCGGTGAAGATAATGGCCCCGCCCACGGATTGCCTTTCCCCGATCGGGGCCAACCTGATCAAGAAGGGGCTGCGCAACGTGCTGGACGAGGTCAGGCCGGAGTTCTACGCCCCGCCGGTGACCAGGGACCCCAAGGTGCATTCCGGCAATCCATTCCTCATCGAGGTCGGCATCGTCTATGGCGGCGATCTGCCGAAGGACTCGCAAGTGCAGATATTACGTTTCGCCAACCGTGTTCCGCTGCTCTATCAGCAGGGAGCGTGCGTGGTGACGAAGGCGATAGAGAGCACCGACTGGCGGCGCTACGGGCTGGAGCAGCGCGGCGGCTCCGGCATACCGTTCGGCCCGGCCATCATACTCGTGCACGTGGCCTCCACCAAGGTCCCCTTCACCTCCGAGGCCAAGGAGGCCATAGCCAATCTCCCTGAGCTGCAGGCGGAGATAGAGCTGGCGCTGAAGATATGCGGCCGCTCGCTGAAGACGCACCTCAACAAGCGGGAGACCAAGAGCAAGACCCGGGTCAAGTTCGAGATCGTGCAGGAGATACTGCCGCTCATCGCTCAGAAGAGCGCCAAGATCGTGGGGAAGCCGGTTCCGAAGCTGAGCGGGAGCATAACCAAGATCATGAACGTGGTCTGGATAGATGACGCGGTGACGTTCGAGAAAGGGCGTCACCGGGTGCGGGTCTCCATCTACAACTATACACCGCAATCGCAGAAGTTCAATCTGCACATGGTGCTCCCGCCGGGATCGTTCGACTATAAGGGATTGCAATTCTTCCCGACCGAGGTCCGGGAGGACGGCAAGGTCTCCTGGGAGCTGCCGAAGATAACCTCCACGGAACGTCTGGACATCAACTTCTCCCTGAACGGCCTGAACAAGGATGACTATGACGAGAACGAGATCTACGCCTCGGGCATCAACCCGGTCTTCATAATCGGCGCCGAGCCGTTGCCAGGCGATTGGGACCTGAAGGGGCTGCAGATAACCGAGAGCGAGGAAGCACCGGTGGTCGAGGAAGAGGATGAAGAGGTCGATTACGACGAATCCAAGGAGGCGCTCAACGATGACTGAGGACGAGAACAAGGCGGTGCGCTCCCTGACGGACATAGCGCAATCCATCTACGACCAGATAGATTCCGGAAGGATACCGAAGATGACCCTCCCCCTGAGGACCAAGGGGAACATCAGGTTCGACCCGAAGCACGGGGTCTTCAAGTACGGCAAGGCCACCGGTGCTCGTTCCGCAAAAAAGGTCAACGGGGCGCTGATGCTCCTGCGGACCATGTACGTTTTGGAGTTCATCGAGGACATGATCGCCACCAGCAAGTCCTCCACGCTCAGGGAGATGTACTACATCTCCGAGGGTTGGGAGAAGGCCAAGTTCTCCTCCCAGGACGAGAGCAACCTGTTGGCGGAGGACCTGGAGATCGTCACCGCCTGCATGCGCGAGGACCTCAAGCTGAGGGCGGAGGAGAACGGGGCCAGCATCATCGGCGATATCGACATAACAGAGATGGACCGCAAGGGGCGGCTGAAGAAGATAAACTGCCGTGATGACGTGGGCGATTCCGGTTACGGAATCCCCAACAACGTGGAGAAGGAGAAGGTCCAATTGCTCAGCACGAACGCCAAGTTCGTCATTGCCATCGAAACCGGTGGTATGTTCGACCGTCTGGTGGAGAACGGTTTCGACGAGGACTTCAACGCCATCCTGGTTCACCTGAAGGGGCAGCCCGCCCGGGCCACGCGCCGTATAATCAAGCGCCTGAACGAGGAGCTGAACCTGCCGGTGGTGGTGTTCACCGACGGCGACCCCTGGTCCTTCCGAATCTTTGCCTCGGTAGCGTACGGGGCCATCAAGACCGCGCATATATCGGAGTATCTGGCCACGCCCACCGCGGAGTTCGTTGGAATAACCGCCTCGGACATCACCAACTACCAGCTGCCGACGGACAAGCTGACGGACATGGACGTACGGGCTCTGAACGCCGAGCTGAAGGACCCCAGGTTCGCCGACGAGTATTGGCGCGGGGAGATCGAGACCATGCTCAAGCTTAACAAAAAGGCAGAACAGCAGGCCCTGGCCAAATACGGCCTGGACTTCGTCACCGACAAGTACCTGCCGGAGAAGCTGACCAACATGGGAGTGCTGCGCTAGCCCTCGCCAACGATTATATGCCCGGCGGTCCGTGTTCAGAGCGGTGAGCATGTGGACCGCTTCGAATCGGAGATAAGACGGCTGGACGCCCTGCGGCCGGAGGAGCTGGAAGGTCGGATCGATGAGATGAAGGCCCTGTGCCGCTGCCCGGGCTGCGCCACGTACACGGAATGCAACGCCAGATACCAGGAGCTTCTGTACTGCTATCTGGGCAAGAGCGAAGGGTGCGATATGCCGGCCAGGACCTGCGATTGTCCGGTATGCAAGGTGACCGACGTTCTGGGATTGAAGTACTCCTTCTACTGCCGGAACGGAACGGAAAAGAAGCTGCGTGAATGAGCGAGGATAAGTTTGATAAGGCCAGCCTTCCTTTTTCATCCGAAGTGAAATGAACGATCGCGCCTCGGTCACCCTGACCAGTCTGACTGTATCCTACCTGATAATCGCCACCGCGGCGGCCATCCTGATCGCCTGGATCGCGGAGGATTGGACGCTGTTCATCCCCTCCATACTTCTACTGGGCGGGATGTTCGCTACGTTCATAGGCATGAGGCAGCGCTCCGGCACCTTCGATCGGAGGCGGAGCAACGACGGCAACTTCCTGATGTTCTGGGGAACGCTGCTCATAGCCTTCGGGGTGATCTGGGCGATTAACTACCTTTACCCGGACAACGCGCTCTTCCTGGTGGTCGGATTCCTGGTCTGGCTTGGCCTGGCCGTGATCCTCTTCACCCTGAAGAAGAAGTGATCCGATAGTTCAAGCTTCGGACAGCCTCTTCAGCACGAAGTCCCGGTCCAGGGTGGACAGGAAGAAGCCCAGCCGCGGTCCGGAGCGCCTGGCGATGAACAAGCGGTAGAGGGCGGCGAAGCACACCTTGGGCTGCATCCCCCGCTCCTTGGCGGTGTTGTAGATGGCGTCGTGTATCTTGTCCCCGGTCCATTCCGTTGCTGCCAACCGTTCCCTGAGCACGGCTATGTACGCCCTCTCCTCCTCACTGATCTCCACGTCCGGCCTCTCCTGGCTGACGGTGAACAGCACCTCCTCGGAGGCGAAGGCGTTCAGCCAGTGGCGAACGCAGTCCAGCCTCTGCTTCAGCACCTCCATGTCCTCCTCGGATATCTCGGGAATATCCATGGAACGCTTGAGGACCTTTACCACCCCTTCAAAGGAATCGGATATCTGGGCCACGCTGACCAGGTGGCGGTACGGAACCTGAAGGGGCAGCTTGGAGCGCACCCCGGAAGGCTGGGCCATCTCGTACGCTCGCAGCAGGTCTATCTCCTTCTCGTCCGCCCCGCCGTTGAAGTAGAGCGCCTCGACCTTGTCGAACTCGTCGACGATGTCCAGGATGCCCATTCCCGGGTCGTAGTCTATGTGCCGCTCCGGGTTGTAGCGCAGGACGCTGAAGGCCAGCACGGGTGCGGGAGTGATCAGCAGGGCGTCGGTCCCGGTGACCACGTTCCCGGTGGACTTGTGCATTTGACCTTTGCCTTTGAACTGGATGAACTCGTAGGGCACCGGGTGCGGCGGCTCCACGCCGTATATCTCCCGGCATAGCCGTACGCCGCTGTCGTAGGAACCGCCGGCGGCGGCGTGGTCCTTGCCGAACGGTTCGCAGGTTACGCCGAAAAGCTTCCACTTGGCCGGCCATTCCACGCGCCAGGGCATCTTGCCTTGGCCCTTCCGAATGTCAGCGTCGCCCTCATAGCCGCAGTGGCACTTGAAGTGGACGAACGGGAACTCGTAACCGGTTATCTTGTCACTGAACATGCCGCACTTTGGGCATTCCGCACTGAAGGGCCAGAAGTCCTCGGGCATCTTGCGGCCAGTGACCTCCCCCAGGATAGCGGCCACCTTGGACCTCTCCCGGAGCACCAGGTCGACTATATCGGTGAACTTGCCCTCCTCGTAGAGCTTGTGGGTCCAGATGATGCGGGGCTTGATGCCCAGCTCGCCTATCGCCTCCAGGAACGGGGTTATGAAATGCTCCGCGTAGGTGGCGTGGCAGCCGTCCGGGCAGGGGATATAACATATCGGCTTGCCGACCTCCTTCTCGAAGCACTCTGGAAGGAACGGGTAGCGCTTGCGCAGCGGGTCGTAGGAATCGACCAGGTAGATGAAGTCTACATCGGCCTTCTTGTCCTTGAGGGCCTTGTACACCGCGTTGGCGGTTATGGACTCCCTGAGGCTGCCGACATGGATGTAGCCGGAGGGGGTGATGCCGGTGGATATCAGATGCTTACCGCCCCTTTCGATGAGGGTGTTAGCTATCACGTCTGCCCAATGCATGCTATCAAGCCGTGAAGTCCCCTGCCGGTTATAAGGTTTGTCGCGTTTGGGTACCTAGGGCGGAACATGGGCCCGGGTGCATAATTCTTTTATATCCTTTTGGAGGTAGCAGGTCCGATCGATATGGCAAAGGAAAGCAAGACCGGGGGATTCCAGTCCGCGGCGGGCCTCATCAGGTATTTTGACAACGAGGACGAGAAGGCCCTGAAGCTCAGCCCCTACGTGGTCATCGCCCTGTGCGTCATAACCATCGCCATCGTGGTGGTGGCCAGTTCCCTCTACCCGACATAGATGGTCAAAAGGTTAGAGGTTTAGTTTCTTATTCAGCGTCAGGCGGCACCAGCTCGCACTTCTTTCCCAGCTTCCGGCGGAAGGTATAGGTCAGAAGCGGAGGCGCGACCAGCGTCGTCACCAGGGACATGAACACGATGGCATTGTAAAGCCCGGGCTCGATTATCCCCAGGCCGGTGACCGGGTCCTTCATTCCCAGACCGATGCTGGCGACTATCAATCCCACTTCGCCCCTCGGGACCATTCCCACGCCGATTATGGCCGCCGACTTGCCGCCCAGGCTCTTCGCCCCGAGACCGCAGCCGACGAACTTGGTGATGATCGCCAGCACGGTTATGATCCCCGCCATTATGAGCACGCTGTACTCCCCGAAAGCGGAGAGCGAGACCTCGATTCCCACGAACACGAAGAAGAACGGAGTGAGGAACTCGGCGATCGGCTCGATCTTCTCCTCGCAAGGCCACTTGTCCTTGAACTCACCGAAGGCCATTCCGGCCAGGAAGGCGCCGATTATGGCCGCCAGGTCCAGGAATGCGGATATTGACGATAGGGCAAAACAGATTATGAGCGCCAGCGGCAGCGGTCCGATGCCCCTGCGCTTGCGTTCCGCGGTGCAAACCTCCTTCGCCTTCTTCTCGTCCCTCTGCTTGACCATCCTTGGTAAGAGCAAGGAACCAATGAAGATGATGGCCAGGACGAACAGTACCGCTTGTATGGAAACGGCCGCCACCTGTATGATGTCCAGGCTGCCTCCGCTGGCGATGCCGACCACGACGGCCAGGACGATCATGCCCAGAACGTCATCGATGACCGCGGCCCCGATTATGACCCTGGACTCCACCGCCTGCATAAGGTTCATGTCCTTGATTACGCGGGCGGTGATCCCTACACTGGTGGCCACCATGGCCGCGCCTACGAACAGCGCCTCGAGCTGCTTCTCAGGCCCCAGGGTGAGCACCATGAAGGCGTAGCCGACGATGAATGGAATGATCACCCCGAAGATCGCCACGAACATGGCGGTCTTGCCGACCTTGCGTATGGCGCTGAACGGGGTCTCCAGGCCGACGGTGAAGAGCAGGAATATGACACCCAGTTCCTTGAGGACCTCGAAGACCTCCCGGTCGGAACCCAGGTTGATAAAGTTATACAGGAAGGTGTTGGCGATGATTATGCCGACCATTATCTCCCCGATGACCGTGGGGATCTTGGCCTTGTTACAGATCATCCTGGCGATTTCGACCAGTACGATTATGACGAAAAGCTGGAACAGCACCGTCTGTATGAAGTCCTCTCCCATCGGGGTACTGTATGCTTTAAGTGATATATTAAATTCTGAGCAGGCTACCAGATGAGCGAGGGACCGATCCTCGCGCCATTCTTTCTCCCTGGTGCGGGGAAGGAAAAACCAGATGCGGTGTCAGGGGAAAAAAGATAAGTAACTAAAGACAATCGAAGCGGCCGAGAGGAAACAAGATGTCATTATGGAAGAACCTTCCTTCCGGACGAAACCCCCCTGAGATCATCAATGTCATCATCGAGACCCCCAAGGACAGCAAGAACAAGTACGAGGTGTCCAAGGAGTTCGACTGCATGTTGCTGGACCGCGTATTGCACTCCAGCGTGGTGTTCCCGTTGGCCTACGGGCTGATACCGCGCACGTTCTACGAGGACGGCGACCCGCTGGACGCCATGGTGCTGATCAGCGAGCCCACCTTCCCCGGCTGCGTGGTCGAGGCCCGGCCCATAGGCGTGCTGGAGATGAGCGATGAGAAAGGTCAGGACGATAAGATCCTGACCGTGGCCTGCGGAGATCCCCGCAACAACGAGTACCTGGAGCTGGAGGATATTCCCCAGCATCTGCTGGACGAGATCTCCGAGTTCTTCAAGACCTATAAGAGGCTGGAAGAGAAGAAGGGTACCAACGTCATCGGATGGCAAGGCCGCGCACGAGCCACGGAGATCGTCGCCGACTCCCTCACCATGTTCCGCAACAAGTTCGGCTACAAGTGAGACGGAAACC
>JABNAD010000446.1_pt1 | contig 24846 bp, 17 predicted proteins | sample 7240381 | NCBI WGS metagenome assembly JABNAD01 (sample SAMN11332834, study PRJNA596920) | anaerobic digester metagenome | biome: digested sludge; isolation source: digested sewage sludge-derived enrichment culture grown on H2/CO2 | place: Germany: Goettingen
GCATACACCACCAAGGAGGAAACCTGTATTCATGCCTCATTCCTGAGCGCCTATTATGCCAGGGCTATAGAACTTTTCGCGGATATCCTGTTTAATTCCACTTTTCCGGAGAAAGAAATCGACAAGGAAAAAGATGTAGTGATTGACGAAATCAATGCATATAAGGACAGCCCGTCGGAACTGATTTTTGATGAATTCGAGGAGATGCTCTTCCGCGGACACCCCCTGGGTAAGTCCATTCTGGGTACACCTGCGAGTGTGAAAAGAATCACCCGAAAAAGGATTCTCGGGTTTATTGCCGGTCATTACCATACCAATCAGATCGTAATCAGCTCGGTGGGAAACATTCGTTTCGACCGGCTGGTGAAGCTTGTAAACGAAGCTTTCGGGTGCCTTCCCGAAAATCTGCGCACTGACTCACGGCAGGTTTTCGCCGCATCGGAACCAAAACAACTCATCAAACCCCGGCGGAATTTTCAGACCCACTGTATCATAGGGAACCATGCTTATGGTTATGCCGATACCCGGCGTACCGCCCTGACCCTGCTGACAAACCTGCTGGGCGGCCCCGCGATGAATTCAAGGCTGAGTATGGCCCTGCGCGAACGTCATGGATTGTCATACAACATCGAATCCGTTTATACCCCTTACGCTGAAACCGGTTCATTCATGATCTATCTGGGTACCGATAATGGTTCGCTCGATAAAGCACTGACGCTGGTACGGGCAGAGCTGGATAGATTTATGGCCAAACCGCTGGGAATGATTCAGCTGCATACGGCCAAGCAACAGTTTATCGGTCAGATTGCCATCTCTTTTGAATCAAACCTCAACGATGCGCTTTCGATGGCGAAAAGCATGCTTGTGTATGACACAGTTGACACCCACGAAGTATTGATCTCGAAAATCAATGCCATTACGGCTGATATGGTACTTGAAGTTGCGCATGAAATATTTGACCCGGCACAAATGAGTATGCTTGTCTACAAAAACCGCAAAGCATGAGCAAGCTTTTTGAACGGCCGCAATATCCGACCACAGTCCCCGCTTTTGAACGGTATGCCCTTGACTTTACTACGCAGGAGCCTCCGCTGATGCAGCAGCTGATCAGGGAAACCCATCTTGCAGTGACAACCCCTGGCATGCTTTCAGGATTACTCCAGGGAAGGTTGCTTAAAATGATTATTCAGATGCTGAAGCCCCGCTGTATTCTCGAAATCGGCACTTTTACCGGCTATTCAGCCATCTACCTGGCATCCGGACTCGACGACCGGGGCCGCTTACACACCATCGACAACAATCCTGAAGTTGCCCATATCGCTGAAAAATATTTTATTGCTTCCGGATTTTGTGATAAAATTATAACCCATCAGGGAAATGCCATGGATATCATCCCTGAAATTGAAGGACCATTTGACCTGGTATTTATCGATGCCGATAAGGAGAATTATGTAAATTATTATGAGGCGGTTTTTTCAAAACTCAGTCCGGAAGGCATCATCATAGCCGATAATGTGCTGTGGTATGGCAAGGTAATGGATGCTGACGCTTTAAATGACAAGGAAACGCGCGGCATTGCTGCTTTCAATCTGCACGTGAAAAATGATCCGCTTGTTGAGCACCTCTTGCTTCCGATAAGGGACGGGCTGATGATGGTTAAGAAAATTTGAACAAAAGAAATACCCCGGTCATATTATCAGGTAATGAAATCAACCGGGGTAGTCAATAAATTTTTCAGAAATTATAATCAAACCCTGTATTCATATTTCACCGCGCTGAGCTCCTCGTTGGCTTTCACTATTTTCTTTTTCAGGTCTTCTTTAAAGGCGATCAATTTCATCTGGAGTGCTTCATCGCCTGTGGCAAGCATTTGAACGGCAAGAATACCGGCATTGCGCGCACCGTTGATGGCAACCGTGGCAACAGGAATTCCCGGAGGCATCTGTACGATGGCCAGCAGGGAATCCAGCCCGTCGAGGGAAGCCTTGATGGGGACGCCGATTACAGGAATTGTGGTCATCGCAGCAATCACTCCGCAGAGGTGTGCAGCCATGCCGGCACCTGCAATAATTACCCTGATACCACGGTTGTATGCCGATTTTGCAAAGGCCTCCACTTCGTCCGGTGTGCGGTGAGCTGATAAAGCATTGATCTCAAAGGGAATCTGAAATTCGTTCAGAATCTCTGCAGCTTCTTTCATCACTGGTAAATCGGATGTGCTGCCCATGATTATACTGACTTTTGGTTTCATGTTGAAAAGGTTTGGTTGGTGCAAAAATAATCAAAAGCCTGCTTCCGCTTATGGGTTGCCAAAGCCTTAACGATTATTTAATCAAAAGGTTTGCATGGCTTTCATGATAGTTTAAATTATTGTATTTTTGACCGCTTAACTCATCGTCAATGAAAAATAAGATCAAAGTCCGGGACAAAGAATTTGGAATCTTCATTAAAGCGGATGCCATCGATCAATCGGTAAGCAGGATTGCAGATCAGATCAATGCCGATATGAAAGGGAAGGTGCCAATCTTCCTCATTGTGTTGAACGGCGCGTTTATGTTTGCATCCGACCTGTTGAAAAAAGTGAATATTGAAAGCAATATCTCTTTTGTCAAACTATCTTCCTACACCGGTACGCGCAGTTCCCAGGTGGTCAGCGAGCTGATCGGGCTCAACGAGGTGGTTAAAGGCCGCTCGGTGATTATCATTGAAGATATTATTGACACCGGACTTACAATTCAGCGGATGCTCGAAATACTGCACAATCAGGAAGCTGCCGATGTGAAGATTGCCACACTTATCTTTAAGCCCGGCGCTTTCAGGGCAGATTATAAAATCGACTACATCGGAATGGAAATTCCCAATGATTTTATCGTCGGATATGGTCTGGATTATGATGGATTTGCGCGTAATCTGCCGGATATTTATAAAATTGTGGAATAAATTGTTTCTGAAAGCCACCCGTTATCTGGTATTGGATCCCTTATTTACCTGTCAACTGAATAATCATGCTTAATATCGCTTTGTTTGGCCCTCCGGGCGCAGGAAAAGGAACTCAGTCTGCCCTGTTGGTCGAAAAATATAAACTGGCCTATATTTCCACGGGCGACCTGTTGCGCCAGGAAATCTCCGAGGGAAGTGAACTTGGAAAGAAAGCCAAAGAACTTATTGACCGCGGTCAGCTGGTGTCTGATGAAATGATAGTTCAGCTTATTGAAAAGCGGATTATTGCAAGCGCAGATAAAAACGGGATACTTTTTGACGGATTTCCCAGAACCATGGTTCAGGCATATATCCTTGAAGGGCTGCTGCTCAAGCTGAACACCTCCCTGGCATGTATGCTCAGCCTGGAAGTGCCCCGCGAAGAACTGATTGCAAGGTTGCTTGAAAGGGGCAAAATTTCAGGCCGCACGGATGATAATGCTGAGGTAATCGAGTTCAGGCTTGAAGAGTACAACAATAAAACCAAACCGGTAGCCGATTTTTACAAAGACAGGAATAAATACATCCCGATTCAGGGTGTTGGTGAGATCAGTGAAGTTTTTGACCGTCTGGTTCAATCCATTGATAACACCCTGCAAAAAGTCTGGTTTAACCTTGTGCTGACCGGCGCACCTGGTTCCGGAAAGGGTACGCAGGGAAGGCTGCTGGCAAAGAAATACAACCTTTATTATATCTCCACAGGATCTCTGTTGAGAAGGGAAATTAAAGCCGGTTCCGAGATCGGGGTCAAAGTCAAAGACATCATGGACAGGGGTGAACTGGTGCCCGATGAGATCGTTATCCGGTTGATTGAAAGTGAGATAAGACAACACAATAATGTCAGGGGGTTTGTTTTCAAAGGCTTCCCGAGAACCATTGTACAGGCTTACATCCTTGATGGACTTTTAAGACGGCTTGATTCTTCCGTTTCGTATTGCATTGAACTGAATGCGCCGACTATAGAATCCATAAAGCGGTTGAATGCGCGGTCAAAAACCCCCCAGGCCCGTTCGTATGATATGAACACCGAACTTATTATAAACCGCCTGGAGGAGTATAATGAAAAGACGCTTCCTGTGGCCGATTTCTACAACAAACAGCATAAGTTTGCCTCTATGAATGCCATCGGCGATGAAAAGCAGGTATTTGAACGTTTGAGTGAGAAGGTGGAAACCGCCATGAAAATGCTCAGGTAAGTGGCTGTAGCGTTGAATATTATGATATTTGCCGGCTTAGCCGGCTTTTTTTGTAGTTTTGCATCCCTGATTTCTTATTTGTTGCTCTATGTCTTCATCAAATTTTGTTGATTATGTCAAACTGAACCTTCGTTCCGGAAAAGGTGGCGCCGGTTCTGCCCATCTGCTGAGGACCCGGGGAAATCCCCGTGGCGGTCCCGACGGAGGCGATGGAGGCCGGGGAGGAAACATTATTCTGAAAGGCAATGCTCAGTTATGGACATTGCTGCATCTGAAGTACACAAAACACCTGAAGGCCGGAGATGGCGGTAACGGAGGAAACAACCGGAAAACCGGGGCAGGTGGCAGGGATGTTATCATAGAAGTGCCGTTGGGCACGGTGGTGAAAGATCCTGACACCATGGAACAGGAGGCGGAAGTTACCACCGATGGAGAAATGGTGATCATACTTCCGGGAGGCCGGGGAGGCCTTGGAAACGATCATTTCAAATCACCTACCCACCAGACCCCCCGTTATGCACAACCGGGAGAACCCGGTATTGAAGCCTGGAAAATACTTGAATTGAAGATACTGGCTGATGTTGGCCTTGTTGGATTCCCCAATGCAGGAAAATCGACCCTGCTGTCAGTGGTTTCTGCTGCAAAGCCGGAGATTGCCGATTACCCTTTTACCACCCTCCGGCCAAATCTTGGCATTGTCGCTTATCGCGACGACCGTTCATTTGTTATGGCCGACATTCCGGGCATCATCGAAGGCGCCGCTGAAGGCCGCGGGCTGGGCCTGCGCTTTCTCCGGCACATCGAAAGAAACTCTGCACTGCTGTTTATGATTCCGGCTTCTTCGGAAAACATCAGAAAAGACTTCGATATCCTGCTGAACGAACTGGAACAGTACAATCCTGAGTTGATTGACAAGCAACGCGTGTTGGCCATCACGAAATGCGATCTGCTCGACACAGAGCAGCTGCGCAAGATGAAAAAACGGAAATTTCCGGAAGTGCCCGTGGTTTTTATTTCTTCGCACACTGGTCAGGGAATCACCGAATTGAAGGACGAAATCTGGAATGCTTTACACCAGCCATATTTTTAGAAGATGGATGCCCTGATACAATTTGATCAGAAATTATTTCTGATTATTAATGGAATGCATTCGCCATTTTTCGATTTCCTCATGTACTGGTTCAGCGATAAGTACATCTGGGTGCCTCTTTATGCCTTTCTTTTATTTCTGATGTTCAGGGAAAACCGTAACCATTTCTGGCTGGTGCTCCTGATGGTTGCCCTGCTGGTAACCCTTACGGATCAGATTTCGGTTAAACTGTTTAAAGATGTATTTATGCGCCTTCGGCCCTGCCATGAACCTGTACTGGACGGGATGGTCAGGACGTTATACGGACAATGTGGCGGAAAATATGGCTTTGTTTCCTCCCATGCCACCAATACCTTCGGGGTGGCGGTCTTTACTGGTTTGGTGCTGGCAATCCGTTACAAATGGATAATTCCGGTCATGCTTGCCTGGGCAGGCCTGGTATCCTACAGCAGGATTTATCTGGGAGTTCATTATCCGGGCGATGTGATCACCGGCGCGCTCACCGGTGCAATGACCGGATATCTCGTTTTTTTATTGTTCCGGATGCTGAAAACCCGTCTCCGTAGAAAGGATCCGGCTTCCTGATATTTAATAACCGAATGCTTTCGCTTCCGTTTTTACAGCCCTGACTTTCATCACGGCAACGTTTTTCACAGCGGGGGCGTTGTAGTTGAAATCGTCGCGCTGCGTATATTGCCGCATAATGATGTTCAGTATCCTGACTTTCTCATCGAAATCTTCAACAAATTCAACCTTTCCGCTGATCAGTACGCTTTTGTACTTCATTCCATAACTGCATGCTACCTGTTCCGATTGTTTGTAAAGCTCGTGCGCGGTGCTGAATGCAATGCAGACGTTCGGATTATTCCTCAGTACTTCTATTTTTCTGCCGGTGGGTGCCGAATGAAGGTAAACTGTTCCATCAGCGTAACCAAAATTGAAAGGGAGGGTATAGGGCATATGCTCCGGGTCTACCATCCCCACATAACAAACCTCGCAACCCGAAATAATTTCCTCAATTGTATCGGGAAGGCTGATCATTCTGCTTTTCATATCTTTATCCGTAATTGAATTATGTTACGAAAATACGAAGAGCACGAATCGGATCTGCATTTCCGCACTAATTTATAGGTAGAAGTCTGGTGTCAGCGTAAGGGTCAGATGGTCAGTGTGTTGATGACTGACTAAGGTCAGGGCATTTATTATCCGGTAAATATTCATAAATAGTAAAACCCGGCTGGATATGAAATTACAACAACCGGGGTCAGCAAACCGGAACAGACCGGGTCAGTGGTGATGACTGTCTGTTGAGGCAACAGAAGAATTGATGACGGAAGTTATCCCTGTAAGAATAATGCTGAAAATGATGGCATGCCAGACACTGTTTACACTGAAACCGGGAATAAGTTCTGATATCAGGAGTGTGAGCAATGTGATCAGTGTAAACAGGATAAATCCGAAGAAAATCATATTCATCGGGATCTTCAATCTGAGAAAAATTCTTTTGGTGCTGGTTATCAGCAACGCAAGTGCTACGGCTGCCGCAAGTGCAGCCAGAAAAGTTTCTGAACTGATACCTGGCAGGATAAACGCGGTAACAATCACAGTGATGGTTGTAAGTAAGAGCCTTACCGGAAATTTCATGCCTTATGCCCGGATGATTGAAGAAACGAAAATAATGAATAAACTGTTATTCAGTTCAATACTCATAAAAATTTATTGAGAGCAGGAATCCGAATACAGGAGTTGCATCTCTGAAAGTATAAGCACTCCTAATGCCGGCACTTACCGGGGTGCTCAATCCGAGCAGGTGTAAATCACTGATCAGGTCAAGACCGGCCGCATTGAAATGCCCGCCGCTTTGTGATTCTCTCACTTCCGTAAAATCATAAAATGCATTTGCCCTGAAGCGTTTGATAAAAAGCAGACCTCCAAGATGGAAATCGGGATAAAAGAGGGGCAGACGATAGGCTGCTTTCCAGCTGATCACTTGCTCGCCAAATGGTATTGTTACATAACCGCGTGAAGTACTGATCAGGTTGGCATACCGGTAATCCCCCGGATCGGCTTGTTGAAAGGCGCCATAAACTGAGAATGAGTGATTTGGGGCAAAGCCTGGCAGAAAGAGCTGTGACTGGACGCCGAAAACATTTCCGGCGTTGATTTCACCGAAAGGAGTATGACGGAATCTGACATCCAGATTAAATCCGAAGTCAGGGGCCAGATCGCGGTAAGCCTGCCTTTGATAGGAATATCCGAAAAACCGGTAACTCATTCCGGATAATATGCCCTTCATAAAGCGTTCAGGTGTGCCGGGAAGGTGCCTGACCTGGCTGAAATTGTGGGTGACTTCTCCGAAAATACCCGAATTGGCCCTGCCGCGGGAAATATCCAGTGCCTGACTGATACTCAGGTCCAGGTTGGTTTCATTCCAGGTGAACCGTCTTGTCAGATTGTCATCCCCTGTATAGGAAGAAGCCCTCAAGCCATGCGAAGTAGTAACCCTGAATTCAGGAAACCAGCCCTTCCAGGCAAGACTTGCACGAAACATGCCTGCATCTTCTGCTGTATTGTAATCATAACCGGCAGTGATAAACATGGTGCTCAGCAGGTTCTGGCTCATTACTGCAAATCCGGGCCGTGCCGTTTCGCCGCCGATATCAACATAAAGCGGAGCCCAGCTGTGAATTCCGAAGAGATGGGCCGCTTTCCTGTATCTTTTTCGGGTAAAATCGGTTTCAGGCATCACGAACGGTTTGCCATCGAAATTTTCCTGCCTTGAAAGTGTCCTGGCCAGCGGCCATGATTGATCTGTATCTGGCGTGAAGGCCTGGCTGTTCAGATTATTGATTGAACGGCTGGCGATACGTGTTCCTTCGGCCGTATATTCAAGGTAGGTCAATCTGTTGTGCGAGTATGAAGGTGCGAAGGCGCCATAAGCTGATGAAGTGACCACAATTGCCTCACCCGAACTGATATCCAGGAGGCAGATCTGGCTTTTCGCTTTTACGGAGGCTGTAAAAAGAATGCCTTTATCCGTGAAATACGGCTCGCTGATTTCCGCGAAGGCATAAGGTAACAATACTGAGAAGGATTGTTCATCCAGGTCAAGCATATACAAGGCTTTTCCGGACTCACTTGTCCCGATGAAGGCAATTTTTGTCATATCCTCCGACCAGGAAGGAAAAGATGGAAAAACGCCTTCCGGAACAATGAATCTGTTCAGCGTGTCACTTTGAATAACGGTTATGTAATGATTTCCTGTTTCATCGGTCTCTGAAACGGCGGTTTTTTTTCCGTCAGGGCTTATTGCCGGGGCATAGAGTCTCTTTCTGAACGGTTTTCGGGTAATCTCCCCGGTTTCGGTGCTGAGGTAAACCAGATCGGTGTAGCTGACGGTAGCCCAGCGGACATGCGGACGGTATTCCGACCATACGAGCAAACCGTTGCTGAAGGAGATGCGGTTGTCAAAAATATATCCCGGGGTATGAAGAATTTCCTCCCGGCCACTGCTGTATATTTTTACAATCCGGGGTATATCATGAAGGGAGGTTTTTAGGGAGACGAATGTGGAATCATTCAACTGCTGCGGACTGTGGTAGTTTGTATAGCTTTTGGGAGGTACGGGCATTATCCGGGTTGCTTCGTCGGATGGCTGTTTGCCTTGCCAGAGACTGTCAAGATAAGCCATCGATTGCCGGTATATTCCTTTTTTATTCAGTCCTGATATGCTTTTAAGTCCGTGATTAAATGGTGCAATCAACCAGGGCTTTTTCGCAACGGAATTCATGGCTTCGTTCCAGGAGGCCTGCCCGTAAAGGGCGCGTGAAGCTGCGATAATATGATACCCCGTTGTATAAATATCCGGAACAAAGTCACGGTATGATCCCAGGCTTGCTTTCGGGTAGCTGTATGCCCCTTTTTCTGCCAGCAGGGCCCTTAAAGGAGCGTTAAAAGATGGTACCTGGCCCCTCCCTGTATTGCTCAGGGCCGTTTCGGTGATTACTGCATCACCTTCGATAAACCAGGAGGGGACAAAAAGCCCTGTGGAGACCGCAGCCGCCTGCTGTCCGAAAAGATAGCCGAAAAAGCGGGTAATTCCCTGATCAAGTTTCGACAGCTGAACGATGTGCCGGTATTCATGCAGCGCCAGTTGATGCAGCCATGGTTGTGCATAAGTGTCCTGGGGCGGTGTGGTGTAGAGCTCAATCCGCCTGGGAGCCCACATTGCAAAGGCATTCGTAATTGCACTTTGAGGATGTAGTACAATGGGCGTTTTACGCGGAACTGTCTGCATGCCCGAAGCTACCTTTCCTGTTTGCGTGCCGAAAAGTACCGCTGTTTGTCTGGCCTTCCCGTGAAGAAAATCGGGATAAATGATGCTGAAGTTGCCGGTGTCGATTTTCATCCAGCGGGTACGCGCCGGGGCCTGACCAATATCGTAGTACTGCGCATGCAATGCAGTAGATGTTATGATCAGGACGGTGAGTATCAGGGCTGAAAATCCTTTTTTCACGAAATCAGGTTTTGCGGTGAATCAACAACAATCAATTCCGGATTTTGTCATGTGAACATGCTTAAATGTCCGGAATTTCCATGTCTTATGGCTTGTAAACCGCTAATATAATCACAAAACAATTTGCCGGCCATGTGTTGGCTTTGAAATACAGGATCTTCCGGTTGCCGGCCCGTTGTTGCTTTTCAGAAAAAAAGAGCCCCCGCCTGATGAGAATTATTTATCCGTGAAGTATTGCCATTCCGGATTTGCAGGAACCGGAGCAATAATATTGATTTTTTCCTTGCTTACCGGGTGGATGAAATCAAGCATACGGGCATGAAGGCTGATTGAGCCACCGGGGTTGGAGCGGGCTGCACCGTATTTAAGGTCGCCTTTGATGTGGCAGCCTGCTAAGGCGAGTTGCGCCCTGATCTGGTGGTGCCTTCCTGTCAGCAGGCTGATTTCAAGCAGGTGATATGTTTTTCCTGAGGCGATGAGCTTGTAGCGGAGTTCTGCCCTTTTTGCGCCGGGGGTATGTTCTTCTGCAGGATATGACTTGTTCTGTCGTTCATTTTTGATCAGGTAATTTACCAGCGTGCCTTCCTCAGGTTCAGGCACGCGATCAACCACCGCCCAGTAAAATTTGGTGATCTCTCTCTCTTTTACCATCCGGGTAAGCCGGCTGAGCGATTTTGAGGTTTTGGCAAATATAACCGCCCCGCTTACCGGCCGGTCGAGGCGGTGAACAAGACCCAGAAAAACTGCCCCGGGTTTATTGTATTTTTCTTTCAGATATATCTTCAGCTGATCAACCAGCGGGGCATCGCCGGTCTTGTCTCCCTGCACGATTTCACCCGGCCTTTTATTGATAATCAGCAGGTGATTGTCTTCAAACAGAATCTGAGGTAAACCGGTCATAGCCTGTCGGGCAGATGCATTGCACCATAACTGTCAGGCAGAACCGGACAGTTGATTTAAGTTGTTATCTTTAATACTGTTCCCTTTCATTCGGGAAGTCAACAGTTTTAACATCCCGGATGTATGACTTCACCGATCCCTGGATTTCTTCGCTCAGGTTATGGTAGCGGCGAAGGAACCGCGGGGAGAACTCCTGGGTGATGCCAAGCATGTCGTGCAAAACCAGTACCTGTCCGTCAACATCAGGACCGGCGCCGATGCCGATAATCGGAATTCTGATTTCTTTGGCTACCTGTGCGGCCAGCTTTGCCGGAATTTTTTCGAGAACAATGCCGAAACAGCCGGCATTTTCAAGCAGGTGGGCGTCTTCGACCAGCTTACGGGCTTCATTTTCTTCGGTCGCCCGCACAACATAGGTGCCGAACTTGTGAATCGACTGCGGTGTCAGCCCGAGATGCCCCATTACGGGTATTCCCGCGGATAAAATCCTGTCGATCGATTCGAGGATTTCGCGCCCGCCTTCCATTTTCACTGCATCCGATCCGGATTCCTTCATAATGCGGATGGAGGAGATCAACGCTTCCTTTGAATTGCCCTGGTAAGTTCCGAAGGGCAGATCGGTGATAACCAGCGCCCGCTTTACTGCCCTCACCACAGAGGATGCATGATAAATCATCTCATTCAGGGTGATCGGCAGGGTAGAGGTGTGGCCTGCCATAACATTGGATGCCGAATCACCTACCAGTATAACGTCGATACCCGCTTTGTCAAGAAGCCTGGCCATTGAATAATCATAGGCGGTCAGCATCGCGATCTTTTCATTCTTCAGTTTCATTTCCTGAAGCACATGCGTTGTAACCTTTGTTACATTGGCAAACTTTGAGATGTCAGGTGTTATCATAGGAAGATAATCTTTAGAGAAATTTGAAACAATTGCGGGTTTTGCACAGCGCTGCCCGGCAAAAAAGTGGCATTATATCTGTTTACAAAGCTACAAAACAAAAGCATACCTCATGCCTTTTCAGGGATGCCGTCAGGATATTTAAAATCTGACAGGTTGTACGTTAACAGATACACCCGTCTTTGTTCCACAATCTGTTCGGATTCATCAGAAAAATATTGGTGCACCAGGCTGCAGCACAATAGTTTAAGTCAAAATATATACCCGATGAATCCGCAACCCGTCTTTATAATTTCATCAGGGATTTCAGGATCCGGGGTAAAATTTCTTTGGGATCCCGGTTTTCTGCAGGATAGGATATTCCTATTTTATAATACGCCTATCAATGTGTTTCAGTTTTTATGTAAATTTGTCAGCCCTAAATTGTTTTTGTCAATACTGTTGCATTTTACTGCCTAAGACTATACCGATGAAAAAAGTGTTATTTTTGTTTGCCCTGGTTTCAATGTTATCTTTTAATGCCTGCGAAACCGACTTTGATGTTACTGCCGAATGGAAAGATATCACCGTGGTTTATGGTTTGATCAGTCAGAACGATTCATTGCACTATGTGAAGATCAACAAGGCTTTTCTGGGTGAAGGGAATGCCCTTACCTATGCTCAGGAGGCAGATTCCGCTTCATATCTTAATAACCTTGAAGTCCGGATCATTGAGAAAGCAGGGTCAACGGAAACCAGGAGTTTCAACCTGGATACCACAACCGTATTTAATAAGGAGGAAGGCATATTTTATGCTCCGGAACAGGTGGTTTACAAAGCAGCTTTCAAAGTTCCGTCTGACTATGCAAATAGAGATTATACCTATCACCTTGAAATAAAGAACAAGATTACAGGGAAAGTCATAACGGCGCAAACTCCGCTGGTTCATGATTTTGCTGTTGAAACACCCCGGCCCGGGCAGCAGAGCATCAATTTCACAGCCGAAAGCAATCAGCGTGTTAAATGGTTTTCGGCGAAAAACGGCCGGAGATATAATGTTTCAGTGAGGTTCTGGTTCGATGAGGTGATTGGTCCCGGACATGATACCCTGGCAAGAAGTATTGACTGGAATTTCAGTTCTGTAAAATCTGTTTCGGTGCAAGGCGGAGAATCGATGGAGTTGCTCTACAGCCCGGCCAGCTTCTTCACCGTGTGCAAAAGCCTTATCCCTTATAAATCGGGGGATGAGCTCAGCGAGAATGATGTTGTTTCCAGGCTGGTCAACAGGGTGGAGTTTCTTTTTGCAGTTTCAGGTGATGAACTGAATACCTATATGGAAGTTAATGAACCTTCTTCCGGAATTGTCCAGGAGAAGCCCGATTACACCAATGTTGAAAACGGGATCGGACTCTTTTCCTGCCGTTATTTAAAATCCACGGAAACCCCGTCTGTTAAAATGAAGATCGGGCCTTCTACTGAAGAACGCCTGATCAATGAAAACCTGAAATTCGTCAAGAAAATCGGAAATTAGCAGCGTTTGCCGGATAAACCTTCAGGAGGCTGTTGCTGACGAAATGTCATAATCCGGGTGTCATGGCAAAATTATACGACCGGCTATGCTTAGTCGGTTTTATTTTATCTAAATATCTGATAGTTAGTATTATATGATCATTCGGGACAGGTAGTTCCTGTTAGGATGTGCTATTTTTCAAGCTTGGCATAATCCTTGACAATTGCCACCAAAACAAAATTGACATTTTAAAAATTTAAGATAAAATGGGTAAGATCATTGGAATTGACCTCGGTACCACCAATTCGTGTGTATCGGTAATGGAAGGAAATGAACCGGTAGTTATTCCCAACAGCGAAGGCCGCAGAACCACGCCTTCAATTGTGGCATTTACCGAAAACGGGGAACGCAAAGTTGGTGATCCTGCCAAGCGTCAGGCAATTACCAATCCTCACCGTACTGTTTTTTCCATCAAGCGGTTTATGGGTGAGACATTCGACCGGGTTACCAAAGAAGTTGGCAGGGTCCCTTATAAGGTAATTAAAGGAGATAACAATACCCCCAGGGTACAGATTGACGACCGCAACTACACCCCTCAGGAAATCTCAGCGATGGTGCTTCAGAAGATGAAGAAGACCGCCGAAGATTACCTTGGTCAGTCAGTAACCGAAGCGGTGATTACCGTTCCGGCATATTTCAGCGATTCTCAGCGTCAGGCAACCAAAGAAGCCGGAGAAATCGCAGGACTTACGGTAAAACGTATCATCAATGAGCCTACTGCTGCTGCACTTGCTTATGGCCTCGACAAGAAAAACAAGGATATTAAAGTTGCCGTGTTCGACCTTGGCGGAGGTACATTTGACATCTCCATTCTTGAACTAGGGGACGGCGTTTTTGAGGTGAAATCCACCAACGGGGATACCCACCTGGGCGGTGACGACTTCGATCATAATATCATTGACTGGCTGGCAGAGGAGTTTAAAAACGACGAGGGCATTGATCTACGAAAAGATCCCATGGCTCTGCAACGCCTGAAAGAGGCTGCTGAGAAAGCCAAAATTGAACTCTCAAGTTCAACATCTACCGAAATAAACCTGCCTTATATCATGCCGGTGGATGGCATTCCCAAACACCTGGTGCGTACACTTTCACGTTCGAAGTTTGAGCAGCTCAATGATAAACTGATTCGTTCTACCATCGATCCTTGCCGTCAGGCATTGAAGGATGCCGGTTTAACCACCGCTGATATTGACGAGGTTATCCTGGTCGGCGGCTCAACCCGTATACCGGCTATTCAGAAAATTGTTGAGGATTTCTTCGGCAAGGCTCCTTCGAAAGGGGTAAACCCCGATGAAGTAGTGGCCATCGGTGCTGCTATTCAGGGCGGTGTATTGACCGGAGAGGTTAAGGATGTGTTGTTGCTCGACGTTACCCCCTTGTCACTCGGTATTGAAACCCTTGGTGGTGTGATGACGCGCCTGATTGAATCCAACACAACCATCCCGACCAAGAAATCGGAAGTATTCTCAACAGCAAGTGACCACCAGCCATCGGTCGAAATACATATCCTTCAGGGTGAACGCCCTATGGCTCGCGATAACAAGAGCATAGGCCGGTTCCACCTGGATGGAATTCCACCGGCACCCCGCGGTATCCCGCAGATTGAAGTTACGTTTGATATTGATGCCAACGGAATCCTGCACGTGTCTGCCAAAGATAAGGGAACCGGAAAATCGCAGCAGATCCGCATCGAAGCTTCATCAGGACTTTCGGACGATGAGATCAGACGAATGAAAGATGAGGCTTCCGCCAATGCTGAAACCGACCGTAAAGCCAAGGAAGAGGTGGATAAGCTGAACAGTGCCGACGCCATGATCTTCCAGACGGAAAAGCAATTAAAAGAGTTTGGAGATAAGCTGCCTGCAGAAAAGAAAGTGCCGATTGAAAAGGCCCTTGAAGAACTGAAGGAAGCCCACAAAAACCGTTATATTGCCGGGATAGATGCTGCATTGGCTTCGTTGAACACAGCCTGGTCGGCTGCCAGCGAAGAGATGTACAAAGCCAGTCAGGCTTCCGGTCAACCAGCCGGCGACCCTGCTTCAGCAGCCGGTGATGGTGGTTCAACCAAAGGCCCCGATCAGGAAGTTACCGATGTAGACTTTGAAGAAGTAAAGTAATATCTGTTGCAGAACCCTGATTCTGCACGAAATTTGTTGGTAATGGTGAACCCTCCGGTTCACCATTGCTGTTTATATTGTATGCTGAAACCGGTAATCATCCGGATAATGAATTTTAAATTGTTGCCCTGATTTTGAGGGAGGAAGAATTTCCCATATCCGCGATGACATGCACAGTCTATAAAAACTGGAGGATAATTATTAATTTTACCAATCGAAGAAGCTGCCTTATGATGCGATCAACTGTTTTCATGTTCCTGTTTGTTTTCCTTTCTCCCGGGGCCCTGCTGCTTATGGCCCAGGATAACAAGCCGGTCAGGATGGAAATTCCTGTGAAAGACGATTCGGATATATACAAGGTTGTTCCATGCGGGCAGAACGGTCTTTCGATCATTTATCTCAGTTCAGATACGGATGAGCAACAGAACATGCTTTGGGTTATTGCATTGCTTGATACCGACCTGAAGGAAAGCTGGCGCAAATCTTTCCCTTTACCCAAAGGATTTATGCTGGAAGAAGCTTTGTATACCAACAATCGACTGATATGCTTTTTTCATTCCCCCAGGGGAGCGAATGAGGACAATTTCAGAATTGTCGATATCCGGCTCGCAACCGGTGAACTGACAGAAACTACCCGGACAGTGCCTGAAAAGTCGGGAGTGGCTTATTTCAGCACAGGCGAGCAATTCGCGGTGGCAGGGATAAATATCCGGAATGAAGAATCTGTGATACTGGCATATCAGTTCAGCAACAGTCAGATTTCTGTGATCTCCCCGGGAGTTCCCGGTAATGTTGTCATAGAATCCATCAGCATAGATAAACCTAGCGGAGTTATCTCAGCTGTTATCCGAACGCTCGGATCTGCCCGGAAAAGAGCGTACTTTCTGGTAAAGGCAAGTGCAAACGGCCAGATTATCTCCAGCCTTCAACTGAGTAAATTTGATGAAAACAGGTTGATAAACACTGCATTTGCTTACAGGGTTGACAGTAACACCGATTTGATCATCGGCTCTTACGGGCGCAGCAGCAGGGCAAGAACCATCGAGGGTGTGGAGTCGGTTGGAGTGGCTTCCACCGGTTTCTTCTCCGTACTGATCCGGAATAACGCTGAGGAGAATGCCAATTTTTATGAATTTACCGATTTCGAGAATTTTTTCAGGTACCTGCGCCGTCCTTCCGACCTCAATCTGAGGAGGGGCAGCAGCCGCATCGAAAGAGGGCGGGACTATTCAATGGATCATGACATTCTTGCCCATGAGGTTTTCCGCTGGAAAGATCAGTTCGTGTTCATTGCAGAAGCTTATTATCCTGAATACAGGAGCGTGACTACCATGGTTTACGATTATTACGGGCGTCCTTACCCCTCTACCTATTCTGTATTTGAAGGCTTCAGGTACCTTACCACTTTTATCGCAGGCTTCGATCAGGCAGGCAATCTGTTATGGAATAATGATCTGGAATTGAGAAATATACTCTCTCAAAAACTCAAACGCAGGGTGTTGGCATGGGAGGATACTGAAGGGCTGGTCCTGGCCTATGCACACGATGGCAAGATTACTTCGAAGTTAATTGACCGGAATACGACGATCGAAAGTCCTGTAAATTCAGATATTGAGACACTCAGCCCGCGCGACAGGATCTTTGATGATGCAAACAGCAGTATCGAACGCTGGTACAACAACTATTTTGTTGTTTATGGTTATCAGAATATACGCAACAGCTATGTAAGCAGCCGCAGCAATAAAAATGTTTTCTATATAAATAAAATGGCGTACTATTGATGAAATGGCCGGACTTGTTAATCAGCCTGAACGGTAATAATTTCTCCTGTCTCTGTTGCTTCAACAGGATATCTCCATGTATTTAAATTTTGGCCTGCATGTTTTTCATCATGCAGGATAACCTGATCAATGATAAAGTTTCGAAATCAGCCCGGATGACAGTTGTACTGTTTAATACTGTTTGACAACTCCGGTGCAACAGAGATCAGGCATCTCCGGCACGGAACCTTTAAATGACTGGCTGTTTCATTTTTTTTGATTGCTTCATGATAACCGGATATATGTCTGGTTTTCCATGGCGTATCAGGTAGGAAAGATCATCATGTTTTTAGCGTGTGCTTTGGTGTTCTTTCTGCCTGATCTGTATCTGTATGCAGAGGTTTTTAAATATTTGATGGATTAACAGGCTAAGATTCAAACCTAAAATAATCTCCATGCCTGAATATTAAGGAGATATTCTATTAAAACCATACAGTTTCGGCAGGGGAATAAAAAAAGCCGGCAGAGCAATCGGCCGGCTTTTTTTAGTATGGTTGTTAAGGATTACTTAACGAGGCTCATGAATTCAGCATTGCTGAAATACTTGATAAATTCACGGTCTTCAGCGGCCTGTGCTTTCAGTGAAGGATCTCCCTGGATTGCTTTTGTCAGGTTGTCAATCATCATCTTCACATCAGCATTGCGTGCGCCTGCCACTGCCATAAGGTAGTAGTTGTGTGCGCTTTCGGGAGCACATTTCAGGGTATTGGCAGCTTCGCTCAGTTTGCCGGTCATAACCTGTGCAAGACCAACATTGGTGTTGCATTTCTTGCTGCCCATCAGGCTGAGTGCCTGGTCGTAATTACCGGCTGCAAGCTGGGTGATTCCGAGGTTGTAGTTAACTTCAGCACCAAGGGTTTTGGCTTTGGCATACTGGGCGGCAGCGCCTTTGAAGTCTTTCTTCTTTGAAGCAAGGGCACCGAGGTTATTTACCACTGCCTTTGTATTGGGCTCAAGTTGATCGGCTTTGTTCAGATGTGATGCGGCTTCTCCAAGCTGGTTGTTCATCAGCTCATAGTAAGCGGCGTTGTTGAAACCTCTCCAGTCATTCGGGAACTGGGTGGTGGCAGTTTTGTAAATCCTGAGCTTGGTATCATTGTCATTGGTAAGGGTAGCGGCATAAAGCAGTTCCTTGTCATCAAGCTTTGAAGGATCGCTGGTTGCGAGGTTGGCAATTTCTTCATCGGTTTTCTTAGGCTCGAAGCAGTTCACCTGGATCACAACGCGACGGAGCGGAGGCAGAATATCGTCTTCAATCTCCTTATAAACAACGCTCATATTGCGGATTTCCTGCTCACGTTTGGTAACGTCGGGCTGTGAGTTAACCACATTCATAATGATGCGCTTGTCGCCGATGTTGGAAGCCTCGACAGCCTGCATAAATCCGTTCCAGTCTTCACCGTTTGCATAGGTGTTGAACTTCAGTGTCTGCTCGGGATTTTCAATTACAAAAGGATTCTTTCTGTCTTTCGCCATTTTATTGAGCATATCGAGCAGGTGCTTCTTTCCGGCCTGAGCACGGCGCTCTGACAATCCCTGGTTGAAGCTTTCCTCACCTTCGGGCGAAGCCCATGCGTTGATATCGATATCGCGGATTGTATAACCCATTCTTATGAATGAAGCAAGTTCGTCGAGTTTCTGCTGCACCTGGTTATTCCTGTTCAGGGGAAGATTCCAGTTGAGGTTGTGCATATTTACCTGGAAGTAAATGGTTGCATCTTTGCTGACAATGGTTTCTTTAACGTAACCGTGATCGGCAAGGATCAGGTCTTCGTCATGCATAATGCGTGCCCCTGTAATAATTACACCATCGGCAAGTTTGCGCTCGGGAAGGTCAATCACTTTATATTTACCCTTGATTTCTTCCGGAGTTGCGTTTAGAGAAACCGGTTCCTTAGGTTCATAAAGGGTCGGTGAAACAACCAGATCAGAAACATTCATGCCGGGCTCATAAGGAACACAGTCAACATAAGTGTAACTGCCTCCGTTTTTGTAGTTGATAACGATGCCGTCACCGTTAACATCTTCGCCCTGGAAATTGACGGGTTTCAGTTTTTTGGAAGTGCCGGCATACTTGATTTCCGGCTGGAAGTTCATGGCTGCTTTCTTTGCAAAATATTTCTCGGGGAAAATAACCTTCACATTCACACAAACAGTATCACCAACTCTGACAAGCGGGTCAGGAGTGGTTTCATATTTAACCAGACCGTAATTCTTCTCCATTGACTTGAGATTGGCGCTGGGTTTGAATTTGTAGGTAACCCCCAGCATGGCCGTTGAATAAGCGTCGTTGCCTTTGCCGCTTTCAACCAGCTCAAGCTCATCTGTAAACATGGTGCGGAGATTGTATTCCAGGTTAAGATCCCATTTTTCCGCAAGACGGAAATTCAGTCCGAGACCTGCAGGAACAACAAATTCTTTCATTGGGTCCTGGCTGAATGGAGGATCTGCATCCGGACCATTCTGGTCAAGAACAAACTCGTTGCTGTTCTGGTAAAGAATGGAAGAGAAATTGGCAAGTGCTCCTCCGGCAAAACCGTAAACGTTAAGAAAACGCTCCGGTTTGTAACCGAATATCAGGTTTGTGAGGCTGACGGTGGCGTGCAGTTGTGCATCCCATAAACTGGATGACATCCTGAGGTCCTGAGGATCGTAAGTGCTTACAACCCACCCGTTGTTGAAAACTCCCCTGATTCCGAAGACCGGCGAAAACTGGTATCCTGCGCCCAATCCGTAGAAGAAGTTCATTCTTTCATTAAACAGATCTTTTTCGTTCAGGTCACCGAAAAATTGCGAAACCCCACCGCTGGCTTGCAGAAAGAAGTGTTTGTCGAAAGTTGATTTGGTCTCGCTTTTTCCTGAGCCTGCTTCATCCTGCCCGAAGACAAGGGCAGGCGCGATACCCAACATCAGGATAAGAAGCATCATGATTGATTTGTAGCTTGCTTTTTTCATAATGGTTTCGATTAAATTATCGGTTTAAGGTTGTTTTTTTGTCTGCAAAAAATACGATTCCCAAAAGTTTGGACAAATATAGGGCAGTTTTCCAGGTTTTCAAAAAAAATACCCTAAAATTGGCCATTTCAGTCAAAAATGTTCAATAATTCAATCTTTTTCTGAAACAGAAATGATTTACTCAGCATCAGAACAAAAATATTGATTAAAAGTTCAGCGTTTACAAACCCAGCATGCAAAAATGTTAAACAGGATTCATCATTTATCCGGTATATTTGATAAAGTAATAACTATGTCACATAAAATAATATCGTGTTTGGAGCAATTATTACTACTCTTATTGATGTTTAACAGAGTTTTAATGAAATAATTGTTACTCAGATGCCTGAATTTCAGCTATCCAGCAGATAACCGGTTTGCCTGAAAAACTCCCAGATCATAATCGCTGCAGAAACAGAAACATTCAATGAGTGTTTCGTTCCGTATTGCGGAATTTCAATACATAAATCACAGAGGGCGAGTACCTCGTCACTGATTCCGTGAACCTCATTCCCCAGAATGATCGCATATTTTTTATCAGTTTCTGCTTTAAAATCGCCGATCATCCTGCTCTGATCAGTCTGTTCAATACCAACGATCATGTATCCTTCATCCTTTAACTGCATCACAGACTCCAGGGTGGTTTCAAAATATTTCCACTGAACCGATTCTGTGGCACCAAGCGCGGTTTTGTGGATTTCACGGGCCGGGGGAATGGCTGTGATTCCGCACAAATGTATGGCCTCAAGCCGGAAGGCATCAGCAGTTCTGAAAATAGAGCCTGTATTATGCTGACTGCGCAGATTGTCAAGGACTACCACCAGCGGTAGTTTGGTTGATTCCCTGAAGTCATTGATATCTAATCTGTTCAGCTGTTCGGTAGTCAGTTTTGTAAAGCTCATATTCAATCATTTTTGATTAATGCAAAATTAATAAGTCCTGCGATTTATGAACAAACGGTCTCAGTTTAGGCCAAAGTCATTATTTTTGTTTCCTTTCAGAAAAAGGGAGATCATTTGGCAAAGGATACCGCAAGTGTAGTTGAAACGCCCCTGATGAAGCAATACAACTCCATCAAGGCAAAATACCCGGACGCTTTACTGTTGTTCCGGGTGGGTGACTTTTATGAAACCTTCGGTGAGGACGCTGTCAAGGCCTCTGCAATTCTGGGGATTGTGCTGACCCGCCGGGCCAACGGTGCTGCCTCATATGTAGAGCTTGCCGGATTTCCCCACCACGCGCTGGATACCTACCTGCCCAAACTGGTGAGGGCGGGCCACAGGGTGGCCATCTGCGATCAGCTTGAAGATCCTAAACTCACCAAGAAGATTGTAAAAAGAGGGGTTACTGAATTGGTAACGCCGGGCGTTTCCTATAACGATAAAGTGCTTGAAAACAAGCAGAATAATTTCCTGGCCAGCATTCACCTGCTCCCGAAATCCACAGGGATTGCATTTCTGGATATTTCCACCGGCGAATTTCTTATCGCTCAGGGCAATAATGATTACATAGACAAGCTTCTCCAGACATTCCATCCCAGCGAGGTTATTGTTCAGAAGTCGAAACGGCAGGAGTTTATCGCGCTCTTCGGCGAAAAATTCTACATCAATACTTTTGAAGACTGGGTATTCACCATTGATTTCGGTCAGGAGCTCCTCCTCCGGCATTTTGATACCCTTTCGCTCAAGGGTTTCGGCGTTGAAGATCAGGGTAACGGAATTATTGCGGCCGGAGCAGCCCTGCATTACCTTGCCGAAACACAACATGATAAAGTCAGCCATATCTGCCGAATATCAAGGGTGGAGGAGGATCATTACATGTGGCTGGATAAATTTACAGTCCGTAACCTCGAAATTCTCTATTCTCCCAATGATCAGGCTACTACGCTGATAGATGTGCTTGATCAGACCATTTCACCCATGGGAGCCAGGCTGATGCGCCGGTGGCTGGTTTTGCCCCTGAAAGAAAAAAATCCGGTCAACGATCGCCTTGATATCGTTGAGTTTCTGATGAAGGAGCAGGCGATCGCCGAATCGCTTTATCAGCAGATTCGGGTGATGGGCGATATGGAACGCCTGATCTCCAAAGTTGCGGTAGGGCGCATCAATCCGCGCGAAGTGGTGCAGTTGCGCCGGGCGCTGCTGGCCCTCGGCCCTGTTAAGGATATCTGTTCCGGCTCTCCGGTTGAGCCGATGAACCGTATGGCTGAACTGATCAATCTGTGTGCCCGGATGACGGACAGGATAGGCAGGGAACTGAATCCTGACCCACCGGTGATGCTGAACAAAGGTGATGTCATTGCCCCCGGTATTTCTCCCGAACTGGATGAATTGCGCGAACTGGCCCATTCAGGCAAGGATTATCTGGCAAGGCTGCAGCAACGCGAATCGGAACGTACCGGAATCCCGTCACTCAAAGTGGCCTACAACAATGTTTTCGGATATTATCTTGAGGTAACCAACACGCATAAGGACAAAGTTCCGCCCGAATGGGAAAGAAGGCAGACCCTGGTGAATTCGGAACGTTACATAACCCCGGAGCTGAAAGAGTATGAGGAGAGAATCCTGAACGCGGAAGAAAGCATGCTCAACCTGGAAACGACTTTGTACAACGACCTGGTTTCGGGTCTGATGGACTACATTGAGGCGGTACAGACCAATGCCGGGGTTGTGGCAAAACTCGATTGTCTTTTGTCATTCGCGCGCGTTTCCGCTGAAAATCAATATGTAAGGCCTGTAATTGACGATGAGTTTCGCCTGAATATTACCGGTGGCCGTCATCCGGTGATTGAGAGACACCTGCCCCCGGGCGAGAAGTATATTGCCAATGATGTGTTCCTGGACGATTCATCGCAGCAGATCATCATCATTACCGGCCCGAATATGTCGGGGAAGTCGGCCTTGCTCAGGCAAACCGCGTTGATCGTGCTGATGGCTCAGGTTGGTTGTTTTGTGCCTGCCGGTGAAGCGCAGATAGGTCTGGTTGATAAGATATTTACCCGTGTGGGGGCTTCCGATAACATTTCGTCCGGAGAGTCGACCTTTATGGTAGAGATGAATGAAACGGCCAGCATCCTGAACAATATTTCTAACAGAAGCCTGATCCTGCTTGATGAGATTGGCCGCGGCACCAGTACCTACGATGGCATCAGCATCGCCTGGGCCATTTCAGAGTTTCTGCATGAGCATCCCCTGTTTAAGGCAAAAGTTCTCTTTGCCACGCATTATCATGAATTGAATGAAATGGCCAGTCATTACCGGCGGATCAAGAATTTCCATATTTCAGTCAAGGAGGCCGGGAATAAAGTGATTTTCATGCGCAAACTGGAGCCTGGCGGGAGTGAGCACAGCTTTGGCATACATGTAGCCCGCATGGCCGGCATGCCTAAAACGGTGCTCGAGAAGGCCAATGAAATGCTGGCATTGCTGGAGCAATCGCATGGGGGAGGGCAGTTGCAGGGTACACCGGCCAGGAAAAAGGGGGGAAAGGCTGCCGGCGATCCTTTCCAGTTAAGCTTTATTCAGCTGAATGATCCGCTGCTTGAACAAATCAGGGAAGATATCCTGGATACTGATATCAACACCCTTACGCCGGTGGAGGCGTTGATGAAGCTGAATGAAATCAAAAAACTTTTAAAAAAATCGTGATTTTTTTTGGCAGATAGAAAACTGGTTGTATATTTGCACCCGCTAAAGCGATAAGCGGAAGTAGCTCAGTTGGTAGAGCATGACCTTGCCAAGGTCAGGGTCGCGGGTTCGAGTCCCGTCTTCCGCTCGGACCCCGAATCATCGGGGTTTTTTTTTCTACCTGTTGGATGCCCGAGTGGTGGAATTGGTAGACACGAAGGACTTAAAATCCTTTGGCCATTGCGGCCGTGCCGGTTCGACCCCGGCCTCGGGTACATCCTCTGATCCCTGCCTTCCGATGCAGGGATTTTTTTCTGAATCCGGGAATTGAACATCCGACCTGTTAGAATTTCTAATTCCTAAATTATAATTCCTAAAGAATTGATCTTTAATTGTATAGGCTGTAATTTAGATTGGAATTTCAGGGTTTACATTTTCATATTTACGCATTCTTAGCCAACCGGGGTAGTTTTGTCCAGGCCTGAATCCATCAGCGAACTGACCTAACAAGTTTTCTTCCAACTTGTCAGGTCTTCTTTTTTTTTGCTTATCCCTCCGTGTCCTTTGCGTCTTCTCTGCGCCCTTTGCGTCAGAACTAACCGCAGAGGACACTGAGGTCTTACGCAGAGGGCCGCAGAGACTAAAATTTGGTAACGGTAAGTTTGAATCTTTTACCACAAAAACACAGAAACACAGAAACACCAAAACCCACAGAATATTTTCAGAATTCTATGCCTAACAAAAGCAGCATAGAATTATTGAATTTTTGAATCATTGAATTGTTGAACCCTTTGCCAGAGCACCACAATAGACACAACTTGTCCAGGCTACTATGCCGGGAATAGGACACATTAGGGAACGACCGAAAGCGGCCATTTTGCCGCGAATAGTTTTCACATTTACATATTTACACAACTTGTCCCGCAACAGGCGGGATTTTTTCATTGACACATTGCGCAGCACCTGAACACAAGGAATTTCCAGGTTCTATTTTGTAATTTCTAAAAAATTGAATAACATATAAATAGATGGTTTAGTGTATTCTAATTATTGAATCTTTGAATCTTTGAATCCTTGAATCCTTGAATTAATCTTAAGCACCCGAACACCTGAACACCCGAACACCCGAACACCCGAACACCTGAACACCCGAACACT
>JABNAD010000447.1_pt1 | contig 24820 bp, 20 predicted proteins | sample 7240381 | NCBI WGS metagenome assembly JABNAD01 (sample SAMN11332834, study PRJNA596920) | anaerobic digester metagenome | biome: digested sludge; isolation source: digested sewage sludge-derived enrichment culture grown on H2/CO2 | place: Germany: Goettingen
CATTTTTCCAGAGCTTTCACAAAAGTGTGCACATGCTCATGCTGGGCACACACAGCTGGTCATAAAACATTGCGCGGATAGTGCTATATTTGAACGAAATAACATTTAACAGGTGGCTTAGCGGGCTGATAAGTTTGTGCTTCGAAATGCGCAACGATTTTATACCGCCAACCGTTAGCCGTCACCCTAAAAAGAAAGACAGTGCAAAAAAATATGACAACAGAAAGAAAAAAGAACTATATTTGCCAAATAATGTCAAGACAAACTTATGTCAACAATCTTTGGTAATAAAATCAGGACACTTCGAGAGGAAAAACAAATCCCTCAACGACAGTTGGCTGCTGCGTTAGAGATTGACACAGCAACTTACTGTAAGATTGAAAAAGGAGACAGACGAGCGAAACGAGAACAAGTAACCAGACTTGCGGACTTGCTTGAAGTTGACTCGAAAGAGTTAATACGTTTATGGTCGGCAGACAAGGTTTACGACATTATTGCAGAAGAGGAAGAAGCAACACAAATTTTAAATGTGGTTGCCGAAAGTATTGTTCAATATAAACGTAAATCAGCCAAAGTATGAAACCACTTGTAAAATACAGAGGCGGAAAATCAAAGGAAATACCTCATTTGATAAAACACATTCCCGAATATAGCGGACGATATATTGAACCGTTTTTTGGTGGTGGAGCGTTGTTTTTTCATTTAGAGCCTAAAAGAGCTATCATAAATGACATTAATTCAAAACTCATATCGTTTTATTTAGGTGTAAAAAACGAATTTGATACACTCAAAAATGAATTATCGGAGATAGAGCGAGTTTACGCCATTAACCGCAGAAACTTTGAAGAACTAAAAAGTAAAACACCTGATAAGCGAGTTGAAGATGACAACGAACCTCTGTATTATCAAATCAGAGATATGTTCAATGAACTGACTGAAAAAAAATACTCTGATGCATTACTTTATTTTTTCATAAATAAGACTGCATACTCAGGAATGATACGGTACAATTCAAAAGGAGAGTTTAATGTGCCTTATGGACGATATGCTAACCTAAATACTTCATTAGTTACAAAATCGCACAGCAATTTACTTGCTAATACAGAAATTTATAATCTTGACTATTCCGAGATTTTCAAAATGGCGACCAAAGACGACTTTATGTTTTTAGACCCGCCATATGATTGCGTTTTTTCAGATTATGGAAACGTTGAACATAAAGACGGATTCAATGAAAAAAATCATAATGAATTAGCTGACCAATTTAAAAAACTAAAGTGCAAAGCACTAATGGTTATAGGTAGAACACCGCTAACAGAAAAATTATATGGCGACTACATTGTAGATGAATATGGCAAGTCCTATGCGGTAAATATTAGAAACAGATTTAAGTCCGAAGCGAGCCACATTCTCATTTCTAACTATGGTAATGAGGCATTAAAAAGAGAACCCAAATTAATACTAGAAGAAGAATCTGTTTCCTATGGCTAGAATTGACAGTAAAGTAATTTTTGTAACCACTTCCCCACGGACTCCTGCAAAGATGATTCCTGAAATTGGGCTTTTGAATGCCCATTTCGCAGGACAAAGATGGAATACCGAAACTCAAAGAGCTTTTATGGAGCTATTGAGAGAGGAAAACTTTTTCAATGGCGAAGGTGCAAATGACCCAGCATTTAGTGCAAGAGATAGAATAAACAGAGCACCAAAAGCACTTGGTTTTGTAATTCTATCACCGACAATTCAACTTACACCGGCAGGAGAAGAACTCGTAAATTCAAGAAGAAAAGACGAAATATTTTTAAGACAGCTTCTCAAATTTCAAGTTCCTTCACCATTTCATAAACCAACTGAAAATTCAGCAGAATTTTGGGTAAAACCATACCTTGAACTTTTCAGACTCGTTAGACACTTTGGCTCATTGAAATTTGATGAGTTAATGATGTTTGGCTTGCAGTTAGTGGATTACCGTGAGTTTGATACAATTGTTGAGAAAATCAACCAATTCAGAATAGCAAAAGCACAAAACGAAGGAAACTACAAGCGTTTTCGGTCAGAGTATTTTGACAGAGAGTTGAGAGAAATTTACAGTGCTGACATAAGTTCAGGAAATACACGAACCAGAGAAACAAATGATGCTTCGATTGCAAAATTTCTAAGCACCAAAGCAAGCAATATGCGAGATTATGCCGATGCTTGTGTCCGTTATTTGAGAGCAACGGGTTTGGTAAATATTTCTCATTTAGGCAAATCCATCTCGATAGTTCCTGAGAAGATTCAGGAAGTTGATTATTTCTTGCAACACACAGACAGAGAACCTTGCTTTATTGATAACGTTGGACAATATGTTGCTTATCTCGGCAATCCTCAAATTCCGACACTGCTAACAGACAGTAGAGAACTATTAGAACAAAAAATCAGAGCAGAGTTTCCGCAACTCAATATTCCTGCGACTGCAACATTACAAGAACTCAAAAACATATTTGCAGAACAATTAGAAAATCGAAAAGAGCAAATAATAACAGAACAAATTGCAGCAATCAAGGACTACCGACTTTTTGAAGATATTTCAACAACATTTGACCAAATACTTGATAATTCACTATACGATACACCACTTATGTTGGAGTGGAACACTTGGCGAGCAATGACAATGTTGGACGGTGGAGAAATTAAAGCCAATTTAAAATTTGATGACTTTGGAAAGCCAATGTCAACAGCACAGGGCAATATGGCTGACATTGTTTGCGATTATGGTGACTTTGGTTTAACAGTAGAAGTAACAATGCAGGGCGGACAAAGACAATATGAAACAGAGGGAGAACCGGTAACAAGACACCTTGCAAAATATAAGCGAGAAACTGAAAAACCTGCTTACTGCTTGTTTATTGCCCCAAACATAAATGACGCTTGCAAAGCCCATTTTTACGCACTACACAAAATGAACATTCAATATTATGGTGGGACTTCGACAATCGTTCCATTGCCTTTGAGTGTTTTTATTAAAATGGTTCAGGACTCTCATAACGCAAACTATGTTCCAGAACCAAGACACGTTCAACGATTTTTCGAGCGTTCAAATGAATTAGCAAACTCGACAGACAACGAAGTAGATTGGTATAACGGCATTACAGAAGAAGCACTAAATTGGTTGACAGAATGAAGTCGAGTAGGTAAGGGGGAATCTCACCCCCAAACCTCTCACAGAACCGTGCTTGAACCTCTCGATTCACACGGCTCTTCATAATAAAAGACAGCGATTAAGGCATATACCCGACTTTCCAATGCTCAAACATATACGGGTAGCATTTGGCTATAGATTGTAGATATTTGTATGCAAGGTACCAGTGCTTACGCCTAAATCTGCGATACTTGTTGCGTATCCATTTGGCTAATCGCTTGTTGAAATCACGAAATAAGTGTCGTAACTCCGCTGCCGCACGAACCGAGCGTACTGTGCGAGCTCGGCGAAGCCAATCCCCTCGTGTGGCTTTGCGACAGCAAAAGCAATACCTAGCCAAAATTGCACTTTGCAAACTAACCAAAACCGTTGCTTGGTTACCACGCGTGAGGACACGGGGGTAGCGGAGAAAATTTGTATTTTCAACATTCTTCCAGGGCTTTCACAAAAGTGTGCACTTGCTCATGCTGGGCACACACAAATGGCATGGTACATGAGGGATTCATCGGTTTTCGAGCATTTACTCTCGCATCAACATTCTGCAACGGTTGATACGAACGCATTCCGAAAACCCAACCGTTTCATTTTGTCAAACCTTAGTAACAAGGCGATTTCGCTAAACAAAACTCTCCCTCATAAGAAAACTTAAATAAACACACCTCTTATTTAAGTTATTTTGATATTTCTTAAATAACGGTTATGCTTGTTTAAAAAATCGAAATGAAACAATATAAATCTTGACAGTATATAAGCCAAGGCTACTATAAGAGTTTTAGACCCCCGCTGCCGCACAAGTCCTCTAGTGTGGCTTTGCCATAGCAAAAGCAATACCTAGCCAAAATCATTGCTTTGTTACCAAGCGTAAGGATATACGCGGTAGCAGCGGCCATAGGAGAAGCCCTGCTTACAATAGCCCAACGGCAACTCTGCCGACCACCTAACGCTAAAATACTGGACTTTGGAGCCGAAGCCGAAAGGGAATTGTTGTGAAGAGAGAGTAACGTATTCTCCTCTTTTCAAATTCTGAAAAAGCAGAAACAAGTTCAAACCAACTTAACCTGGACTTGCGGATACTTATTTAATCACCCAAATTAAATAAGACTAGTAACCAGTAAGTCCAATTTTACTACCTTAGCATCAAACTCATAAAAACAAGATACAATGGAAATACAATTTTGTGGTGCTGTACGCGAAGTTACTGGTAGCAAGCATTTAATTACTACCAACTTAGGCAAAAAAATACTACTTGATTGTGGAATGTACCAAGGTAAAGGCCTTGATACTGATGCCATGAACCGAGATCTAGGCTTCGATCCTAAAGATATTGACCACATTATACTTACCCATGCTCATATCGACCACTCAGGCCTAATCCCATATATCTTTAAATTGGGATTTAATGGATCTGTAATTTGCACCTCTGCAACCCGCGATTTATGCTCAATTATGCTTGTTGATTCGGGATTTATTCAAGAGCGAGATGTACTCTACTTTAACAAGAAACGTATTAGCAAGGGACTTAAACCCATTGAGCCTTTATACTCCAAGGACGATGCCATTGCAGCCATGAAGCTGTTTATTGGTGTGCCATACAACCTTAAATTCAGTATCGATAGTAATATCACAGTAAAGTTTACCGATACTGGCCATATGTTAGGAAGTGGCGTTGCTAACATATCAATTACCGAGGATGGTGTTACTAAACGAATAGCCTACACAGGCGACATTGGAAGACCTTACAACAGAATTCTCAGAGCTCCACAACCATTCCCTCAGGCCGATATTCTAATATGCGAATCGACCTATGGCGATAGGCTGCATAGCGATAATGATAGAGGCGAAGAGGATTTGCTGGCTGTGGTTAAGGAAACCTGTGTTGATAAGGGCGGCAAGCTGATAATTCCCTCGTTTAGCGTGGGGCGTACTCAGGATTTGGTGTACTCGCTCAACAATTTTTACAACGAGGGCAGGCTCCCCAAAATTGATATTTTTGTTGATAGCCCTTTAGCCACAAACGCCACTGATATTTTTAGAATGCATCCCGAATGTTTCAATGCAGATATTCTGGAGATAATGCAAACCGACCCAGATCCGTTTGGTTTTAACTCGTTACGCTACACCAAAAGCCTTGAAGAGTCAAAAGCGCTTAATACCTACGATAAACCGTGCGTTATAATTTCCGCATCGGGAATGGCCGAGGCTGGACGTATTAAGCACCATCTAGCCAACAATATCAGCAATCCCAAAAATACCGTGCTATTTGTTGGTTACTGCGCACCTTCTACACTGGGCGCAAGGCTAAAGGATAAGCCCAAAACCATATCAATACACGGCTTTGAACACGCAGTTAATGCAGATATTAGAAGTATTGAGTCGTACTCGGGACATGGTGATTATAAGGAGATGATAGAGTTTCTCAAGTGCCAAGACTTTAAAGCAATTAAAGAAACAGTATTAGTACATGGAGATTTAAAGCCAATGGAGTTCTACAAACATAAGCTAAAACAGGAAGGGCTAAATAACATTCATATACCCAACAAGAACGACACATTATTCTTTTAGATGCGATAACTTGGCCTAATTCCCCGCTGCCGCAAGAACGGAGCGTACTATGCGAGCTCGGCAAAGCCAATCCCCTCGTGTGGCTTTGCGACAGCAAAAGCAATACCTAACCCAAACCGTTGCTTGGTTACCACGCGTAAGGATAGGCGCAGTAGCGGAGTTGCATTTGGAAAGATCCTGCATAAATGGAGATTATAAAAAAAATAATAGAGCCAGAATACGATAGAAAACCATTCTATCGGACAGAGGAATATGAAAATGATTTTTCATTTGCTTGCAATGAATGTGGTAAATCGATTCTTCTTGATTCAAAAAGACAGATTGATAATTGTTGGAATGGTAAAACAGATTCTGTAACAAAACGTGATTTTGATTTTTTAAAAGCCTATTACAAGATTGGATTAAGTAACAAATCAGCAGACGGTGGATTTTCGGTATTCGACAAATTGACTTGTTCTAAATGTGAAAGTAAATACATTTCATATTGCGGAGTTCAAAAATTTAGTAATTCTGCATTCACGATTAGACTGAATGGATTATTTAAAACCGAAAGCGCAAATCTTGCAAAGACTGTAAGAAACAGTATAATTGACATCTTGGATTTACTCGGTGATTACGAAAAGCAAATTGATTATGGGAAAGCAGTTGGAGATTACATTGCAATTCAAGAAATGGTTTGCATGTGGTTTGACGACAACTACCATCCTGACAGCGAAAATTTTATAAAAGGATTCACAGATAGTGAATTGATTAAATTGAAAGGGTTCAATGATTATTTCGACTCGATTTTTAATAAAATCCCTGACCAAGACATTAGATCTCTTCACATTGACCAGAATTGGGAAAAACTTGTTAGATTAGCGCAACAGACTAGAAATGAATTAAAAACGCAACACAACTCACGGTAAAAAACATTGCTCAGAAAGTGCTAAATTGCAGCGACATAAAATTTAACAAACGGCTTAGCGGCTTTATACTGAAACGCATTTAAGTGCGCAACGATTTCTTACCGCCATCCGTTAGCTGTGATTTAAAAAAAGACATACCGACAAGTAAAATGAAAACAGAATCAGAGATTAAATTTGATAAAATAATTAAAGACGGATTTCATAAAATCTTGAAACCGTTGGGCTTTAAGAAAAAGTCAAACAACTTTTACTTGCAACTTGACTCAATTGGACAAATTATAAATGTCCAGAAAAGTTCTTTTGGCAATAAGGATAGTATTAGTTTTACTATAAACACTGGAATTTTTGTACGTGAATATTGGCTTGTATTTTACAACTACAATGACAAAGGACTTCCGGACTATCCTACAGAACCAGAATGTTTAATAAGAAAAAGAATTGGAAAACTAAGGAATCAACACGATACATGGTATGAAATAAATGACAGAACCGATGAGCAACAACTAATAACAGAAATGAGGAAAAATTTAATAGACTTTATTTTACCTTATTTTGAAAGACTTAATAATAGTGAAAAAGTGCTTCAGGAACTTGATAGTATAGATATACCAATGACTCCATTAGGAAAGTTAATTGCATATGGAGAATTTAAAAAGTTTGACAAAGCAAAACGAGAATATGAACTGCTTTTAAAAAACAAAGCAAATCCTAATTTTTTAATGACAGTTAAAGAATATGGACAAAGATATGGACTTGATAAATAAAAACCACAGCTAACCCAGCTGCCGCAAGAACGGAGCGTACTGTGCTAGTTCGGCAAAGCCAATCCCCTCGTGTGGCTTTGCGATAGCAAAAGCAATACCTAGCCAAAATTGCACTTTGCAAACTAACCAAAACCGTTGCTTGGTTGCCATGCGTGAGGATAGGCACAGTAGAGAGGTAATATAGACAGCACCAGCAAACCATTGATATATAAAATTTAGTGCATCCAATATGAAAAACATGAAGCTCGTTTCTTGGATTCTAATGTTCTCATGTGGGTTTTATTTTGCATGTGAAAAGACTAGTATAAATCTGGCTGATAATGATAAACAAGAGAGTCGTGTTGTTCTTGCGGGTATATATGATAGTGCCAACTTCCATTTAAAGCTAAATCCATCGATTAAGATTAACGAGTATGAGATAGGATGCTTGTCCTATTCAGGAACTGAAAGTCTCGACATTTACGAAGATGGATATCCAGAATTAATTTTTAATTCAAGGTCTATGCTGCCCGATATAACTGGAGAGTGTTGCGATTGCCCAGATGATCCTGAAATATCCTGTGATTGCTGGCCTTCAGGACGAATTTATAAGTATATTGAGACCATTGATACCATGTATCAAATTGCCTGTGATTTAGACAATAGGGCTATAAGTTTTGAGATTAATGACACTATTGGGAATTGTACGCAATGGATTACTGGTAGTTGGATAACATTGATTGATATTTATAATTTTCCACCGCCTGAAACCATATACGGTAATTGGGTTTCAGTGGATGATAGATACCTAGGTGTTCGAAAAATTGAGGCTGATACTTTGTATGGTTGGATTAGAATTAATCTTTCAGAGACAATTGAAATAAAGGAGATGTACTTCGAGAAATAATATCTCCCTGCCGCCCCACGAACCGAGCGTACTGTGCGAGCGCGCCGAAGCCAATCCCTCGTGTGGCTCCGCAACAGCAAAAGCAATACCTAGCCAAAATAGCACTTTGCAAACTAACCAAAACCGTTACTTGGTTACCACGCGTGAGGATAGGCGCAGTAGCGTAGCCGACCACCAAAAGCGTAAACACTGCGCTTTTGAGCCTCAACTCCCAAGATTTCAGCGCATTTCCAACCGCACCCACCACCAAAACATCAATCACCTAAACAAACTTTCTATTTCAAATGTTGGTTAGTACCTTTGCGCAGTTTTCCTTGCGAATTCTGCAAGGGAATAGTGTAAATACAACAATATGCCAATTTCAAGGAAAGATATTGAGATTATGGCTCCTGCAGGGAATTTTGAAGCCCTAATGGCAGCCATACAGGGTGGAGCAAACTCGGTTTACTTTGGTGTGGGACACCTAAACATGCGCGCCAAATCAACGGTTAACTTTACGGTTAACGATTTGGCCGAAATTGTTAGGGTTTGCAAGGAGCATGGCGTAAAATCGTACCTAACGGTGAATACCGTACTGTACGATCACGACCTGGAACCCATGCACCGCACCATTGATGAAGCGGCAAAAGCGGGTATCACCGCAGTTATTGCCTCCGACCAAGCCGCCATTTTTTACGCTCGCGAAAAGGGTGTAGAGGTTCACCTATCCACTCAGCTAAACATCAGCAATACCCAATCGCTCAAGTTCTACTCGCAGTGGGCCGATGTTGCCGTACTTGCCCGCGAGCTAACGCTAGAGCAGGTTTCGGTTATTTACAACAACATTGAGCAGCAAAACATTGTTGGTCCCGCTGGCGAAAAGATTAAGCTGGAGATGTTTGCTCACGGTGCGCTGTGCATGGCCGTATCGGGTAAGTGCTACATGAGTTTGCACGAGGCCAACTCATCGGCAAACCGTGGCGCGTGCCTACAAATATGCCGCAGAAGCTACACCGTAACCGATAACGAAACGGGTGATCAACTTGAGATAGATAATGAGTACATTATGTCGCCCAAGGACTTATGCACCATTGGTTTTCTAAATAAGATGATTGATGCAGGGGTTCGCGTGCTCAAGCTTGAGGGACGAGCCCGCAGCCCGGAGTACGTTAAAACGGTTACACAGTGCTACAGCGAAGCGGTACAGGCCATTGAGGATGGCACCTATGGTGAGGAGAAGATTAACGCATGGATGGAACGCCTATCAACCGTGTTCAACCGCGGTTTCTGGAATGGCTACTACCTTGGTCAGCGCCTAGGCGAGTGGAGCCACCACTACGGTAGCGTTGCCACCGAGCGTAAGGTCTATTGCGGAAAAATAACCAACTACTTTACCAAGATTGGTGTTGCCGAAATTCTTGTTGAAGCAACCGAGCTACACAAGGGCGATAAGCTGCTAATAACAGGCCCAACCACGGGCGTGGTAGAGTACACAGTTGATGATGTGCGTGTAGATGACCAATCGGTTGACACTGTAAACAAGGGCATTCGCTGCTCCATAGCCTCAGAAACATTGCTTCGCAGGAGCGATAAGGTGTATCGCATTATTAAGGCTAAAGCAGAGTAAAAGTGATATCGGTTTACTAAAGATATTATAAAAGCCAACCTCTTACAGGATTTAAAACCCTGTAAGAGGTGTTTTTATATCACCTAATTAAAAGTTATAGTAGAATCCATACTCACCGAATCAACCGCAACCCATTTTAGGTAGTTTAAGGCTTCGCCTGTAAGGAAAACATTGGTGTTTACAGAGTCTAACTCCTGCTGATTAATTAAACCGCGAGTAAATAGGGTATTTGAAACAAAATGGAAAAAATCGCTGGCAACGTCGTTTCGCAAAACACCCAGGGAATCGAAACGGAACCTATAGCTCAACGGGCTTGGTACAATGCTAGCAAGGTAAAGCGACTGATTTAGCGATAGGTCTTTTGGCTCCACATCAAAGTAAAACTGGGATGCCTCCCTAACGCCATAAACATTGGGTCCCCACTCAATAATATTAAAGTACACCTCGAGCATACGCTCCTTACTTACCAACTGGTTATTCTCAATTAACCAAACAATAAGAGCCTCCTCTGCTTTGCGCATTAAGTTCTTTTTTTGGTTTAGGTAAATATTCTTAACCAACTGTTGGCTAATGGTACTACCTCCACGTGCAAATCGTTTTTGCTTTATGTTTTTTGCTAGCGCATACCTAAACCCTTCGGCATCGAAACCCTTGTGCGACCAGTAACCACCATCCTCCGATGCAACAACTGCGCTTACCAAGTACGATGATATGCTGCTAATGGGAACAAAGCTGGGACTATGCAGCTGTCTAACCAAGCTCCCATTTACATACACACTATGCGTAAACGTATCGCTTAGTGCGGTAAAGTCCGTTGCTCCCTGATGTACCAATCGGAAATTGCGGGGTTCCAAACTACTAAAGAACTTAAGGCTATCGGGGTTTAGAAAATCGATATCGGTTTGCAACATGTAGCGCAGCTCCCCACTCACACCTATTCCATCCAGTGTTGTGAATAGTCCTTGGGGCAACGAGCCAAAAAGATCGGCAGCCTTAACAAATCCTGTATTTGCAGCAACCTTAAGCTTTACGTTACTTCGTGTATCAACATCAACATAAAAAGGAACGGTAAGGCTATTCATCCTTATAAAGCTAGAGGAATCTATGGTTATCTTTTGTGATGACAAGGCGATATCAAAATGGGCATCGCCACTTTGGAGCATTACCTGCCTATCGGAAACCAGCGCGTGATAAAATAACAGGTTACTAACATTAGCCCCAACAGAAACCATTATGCTATCGGATTGCAACAAGGTGCCATCCAGGGAAATATTTAAAGATGAAAAGTTAGCCTGTGCTCCCAGCAGCCTGTTAATAAAGGGTATCTCAACAACCTCGCCATTGGCGCCATAAAAACTAAAGCTAATTGTCCTGTTATGCTTGCTCGTTTGGCCAGTGGCAACAACAACGCCCTTCATGCTATTCTCGGAGTAGCTAATTGTAGAGCTAAACTTGCCATCAAGGCTAGATATGCTTGGAGCTTGCAAGCTGAATTGGGTTGCTGAGTCGGCATACTGAAACGAGAAGTTTGTTATATTAATATCGGAAGTAGATATTCCAATAACCAATCGTAATAGCCTATTTATGTTTCGTGTATCAAATCTAATATCGTGTTGAGTGGTGTCAACGGAAAAGGTCTCAGCGCTCAATGCAGCAGCTTCCGATGTAGCCAAACTCAACCCCTTTAGCATAACATTTAACGAATCGGCATTTACCTGTAGCGGGTTAACCTTTCCTCTAATAAGCTCCTTAAAGGCCAGTACAACTTTTGCTTTAGAAAGAGAGACAAGCGTATCGCGGTGGGCGTCATAAACAAAAAAATCGGCTATACGAATGGTTCTTAATCCATTCCATGTAATGGTGCGGTACTGCACATCAATACCATATCGCGCCTCAACGGCAGCAATTTTTGCATTAACCACACCTCGAAGAATGTAGTTTCGGCAGAAAAAAAGGATTAGCAGAACAAACAAAACAATGGATGTTACCCCAACAATTCGGTTCCGCCTAAATATCTGTAACATAGTAATTTTTTAAAGGGACAAAATTAGAGCAAAATGTTTGTACAGCAGCAGCTATATAGCCCTTTGTTTGGTGATTGATGTCAGTGTTACAACCGCTAAAAGTTCGAAAATTGGCAAATGGTTAATCTACGTTACACAACACGTTCTTTCCTAGAGTAAAAAAACTTTACCATATTTGCGTGAAATCAAATTCAGAGTATCATGACGTTCAGCCAACTTTGCAACAAAATTTTCTGGGACTGCACCCTGCACTACCATACTATGGATAACGTTGATGCAACCCCAACCATTCCGTTTACTCCAGGAACCATTGAGCACTCACTGTTCACCAAGAACTGGATTGATGCTGTACAATGGCACCTAGAAGATATTATTAGGGATCCGCAAATTGATCCTGTTAAAGCGCTAGAGATAAAAAGACGTATCGATAGCTCAAATCAGGATCGTACCGATCTTGTTGAGATGATCGACAGCTACTTCCTAGAGAAGTACAGCAGCGTAAAACCTGCCGCCGACGCAACCATTAATACAGAGAGCCCCGCGTGGGCTGTGGACCGCCTTTCCATCCTTGCCCTTAAGATTTACCACATGGAGCAAGAGGTAAAGCGCACCGATGCAACTCCAGAGCACATTGCCAAATGCGACGTTAAGTACAAAACGCTTCTTGAGCAAAGGGTTGACCTCTCTTCGGCAATCGATCAGCTGCTTAGCGATATCGAAACTGGACGAAAGTACATGAAGGTGTACAAGCAAATGAAGATGTACAACGATCCATCGCTAAACCCAGTTCTATACGCTGGTAAATAATTGGTAAAGCGACAACTATATAAATTTTAAAAAGGTTACCGCGCAATTGCCGGTAGCCTTTTTAAAAATTAAAACCACCGAAAGCTATAAACTCACAAACTCCAGGTTACATGCCAAATAAAAAGCGAATTCTTGTTACGCGATTCAGCGCTCTGGGTGATGTTGCCATGACCATCCCTGTTCTTTGGTCCATTGTAAAGCAAAACCCCGATTATGAAATTGTTTTTGTATCGCAGGGATTCGCCGCACCAATGGTTTCGGGCATTACAGGAATCACTTTTGTTAAGGCCGATTTAAAGGGCAAGCACAAAGGTTTTTTGGGTATGTATAAACTTGCCAAGGAGCTTAAGCAAACTGGCGAGTTCTGTTGCTATGCCGATTTACACAATGTACTTAGAACCAAAATACTTAGGCTGTTTCTTTCTGCTTCTATTCCTCAAATTGCAGTAATTGACAAGGGGCGCAAGGAAAAAAGAGCGCTTACCCGCAAAAACAACAAAGTTTTTGCTCAGCTTGGCCACAGCGTGGTTAGGTATGCCAATGTGTTTAAAACCTTAGGTTTAAACAACACCATTTCGTTTGGAGGTTTAATGTCAAAACCCTGTAAACTTCAAGGCGCAGAGGAGACACTACTGGGCAATAAGGATTGCACTTGGATTGGCATAGCCCCATTTGCAAAGCACAAGGGCAAAATATACCCACTTAACAAAATGGAGGAGGTTATTAAGCTCCTATCAGCAAGGGAAAACACAAAGCTGTTCCTTTTTGGCGGAGGGCCTCAGGAAACGGAAACACTACAATCGTGGGAATCAAAGTTCTCCAACACAATATCGCTTGCTGGTAAGCTAAAGCTCGACGGGGAGCTAAGAGTGATGTCGAACCTAGATGTTATGCTCTCCATGGACTCGGCCAACATGCACCTTGCCTCGTTAGTACAAACACCGGTAGTTAGCATTTGGGGCGCTACGCATCCTTTTGCTGGGTTTTACGGATGGGAACAATCGCAGGAGCTAGCAGTACAGGTGGAGCTAAGCTGCAGACCATGTTCCGTTTTTGGCGACAAGCCCTGTTTTAGAAAAGATTACGCATGCATGAACAATATTACCCCCCAAATGGTTGTGGAGAGGATTGAAAGTGCAATACAAACATTATAGCTGTGAAAAAAGTAAAACTGCTTCGTTACAAGTGCATAGGTTGTAGGTTCTGCGTTTCGGCGGCTCCCGAGCTTTGGCAAATTTCGCGTGCCGATGGCAAAGTGGAACCCACTGACTCTTCCTGCGAACCCGATCAAGATATATGTACCGTTACTATAACCGATGCATACATGTCGCATGTAAAAGAGTCCATTGAAGTGTGCCCTGTAAACGCAATTAGAGACTAGAGGTAATTACTACACATATTTCTATTCCATCAACAATCATAATTTGTAACCCATGTGGAGCAAATCAAAAGAGAAACCATTTAGCAAGCAATGGTTTAAGTCTTATGGACTAATAACACTTGGCTCGTTTATACTTGCCGCAGGCTTTGTGCTTTTTGTCGATCCCCATCGCATTGCACCGGGTGGTGTTTACGGTATTGGCATTATTGTGCACTACCTAACCAAAGGTGTTTTTGCTGCCTTCCCCGATGGTCTTCCCATTGGCGCTGTAGGGCTAGTGCTTAACATCCCGCTAACAATAATCGGCATAAAGGTGTTGGGCCCACGCTTCGGGGTAAAAACCATTGTAGGGTTTGTGCTAACCTCTGTTTTTATTGATGCTCAGCACTACGTTTTTGGCTACGAACCATTGGTAAACAATCCTCTTTTGTCGTCCATTTACGGAGGTGTACTAATTGGTTTTGGGTTGGGTCTGATATTTAAAACCCGTGCAACAAGCGGCGGTTCCGATATCATTGCCATGATAATTGCCAAATATACTAGGCTTCCACTTGGGCAGCTAATGATTTATGTTGATTCGGCCATTGTTCTACTAGCACTTGTTGCCTTTGGCGACTGGGAAATTCCGCTTTACTCTTGGATTGTTATTTACATTACGGGTAAGGTTATCGACATGACCATATCGGGCGCCAACTTCGATAAAGCGCTACTTATTATCTCCGACAAGTACGAGGAGATTAGACATAAGCTAATGTACGACCTTGAACGGGGTGGTACACTTATTAACGGAGTGGGAATGTGGGAAGGACAAGAGCGCAAAATAATTTACACCACCCTTAGCCGTAGGGAAGTACACATGATTAAGGATTTTATTATAGAGATTGATCCCAACGCATTTGTAACGGTTATAGATGCCAACGAAATTCTGGGGTACGGCTTTAAATCGCTAGAAAAAGTGGATTAACGTTTTACCCATCAAAATAAAAGGCCCTCTTCAAGAGGGCTTTTGTTTTTATAACTGTAGGCGTTAGCTCCATTAAAATGTACTAAACCCATTCGGGATTAGGTAAAGAATACATATTTTTACACCATAACGAGTAAAAGATGAAGAAGGGTTTAGTCTTAAAATCAACGGGAAGCTGGTACACGGTTGAAGACGAGGATGGGAATACGTACAGCTGCAAAATTAGGGGGAAGCTCCGCCTAAAGGGAACAAAAACAACCAATCCGGTAACGGTTGGCGACTGGGTTGATTTTACCCTAGAAAGCGATGAGGAGGCAGGCTCTATTGAACGCGTACATGATCGCCAGAACTATATTATTCGCCGCTCCATTAACCTATCGCGCGAAGCGCATATTATTGCCGCCAACATAGATCAAGCCGTGCTGGTTATCACCATAGATTTCCCAACAACCCAGCTAGAGTTTATCGACAGGTACCTTGCCACTGCCGAGGCATATAGAATTCCCGCCACGCTGGTTTTTAACAAGGTTGACCTTTTTCAGGATGAGCTAAAAGATAAGCTAAGCTATATTGTTAACCTATACAGAAACATCAACTATAACTGCGTAGAAGTCTCTGCAAAAACAGGTTATAACATTGATGCATTAAGGGAACTCCTTGTTGGTAAGGTTAGCCTTCTATCGGGAAACTCAGGTGTTGGCAAATCAACCCTTGTAAATCTTATAGAACCTGGTCTCAACCTAAAAACAGGTGAAATATCGGGTTACCATCTTAAGGGTAAGCACACCACAACTTTTAGCGAGATGTTTAAGCTAAAACAGGGTGGCTACATAATTGACACTCCGGGTATAAAAGGATTTGGTGTTGTGGATATGGAGCAGAATGAGATCTCCCATTTCTTCCCCGATCTTTTTAAGTATGCTAAGGACTGTAAGTTTTACAATTGTACACACATACATGAGCCCGGTTGTGCCGTACTTAAAGCGGTGGACGAAAATCTTATATACCCCTCCAGGTATTTAAGTTACATGAGCTTATTTAACGACGAAGATGAAAAGTATAGAACCTAAAACCGTTAAGCAATGAGATCGCACGAAATCGACTACAAAATTATGGGTGAGTCCATTCAACTTGTTGAAGTTGAGCTCGACCCACAGGAAACAGTAATAGCCGAAGCTGGCGCAATGGTTTATATGGAAGAGGGCATTGCCTTCGAAACCCGTTTGGGCGATGGTTCTCAGCCCAACCAGAATTTTCTAGGTAAGCTATTCTCTGCTGGTGCCAGAGCGTTAACCGGCGAATCTATCTTCATGACCCATTTCACTAATAGAGGGTATGGTAAAAGGCACGTTGCGTTTGCTGCACCTTATCCTGGCACAATCATCCCCATCGATTTACAGAAATCGGGCAACAGGCTTATTGTTCAAAAGGACGGTTTCCTCTGCGCTGCGCTGGGAACTCAAATTAGCATGCAGTTTAACCGCAAACTAGGTGCTGGTTTAGTTGGTGGCGAGGGTTTTATACTCCAACGGTTAGAGGGCGATGGGATGGCTTTTGTTCACGCTGGAGGCACTGTTATTGAGAAGCAGCTAAATAACGAGGTTCTTCGAATTGACACGGGATGCATTGTTGCGTTTGAATCGCAAATTGATTTTGATGTTGAAACTTCGGGAAGCCTAAAAAGCATGGTGTTTGGCGGTGAAGGTCTTTTTCTTGCCACACTTAGAGGAACAGGAAGGGTATGGTTACAGTCTATGCCTATTAGTAAGCTCATTAGGGCCATATCGCCATACGGAAATAACACAGGCAAAGAATCTCGCTCTATTTTAGGTGGATTGTTGGAAGGATAGTACATTGACACTTCCTAGCAAAGCCGCACGCTAAGATATTGGGAACTTGGTTTTCTCGCTAAGCCGCTAAGCCGCAAAGAAACAACCCCTGACAGGGTTTGAAATCCTGTCGGGGGTTTTATTATTTATTGCTGCTATAAATCACCACATGATTATGTGGCGCTACATATTTAGGAGGATTACATTAGGTTTCTGATAATTGAGGAATTGCCACAGCGTGCTGTTGCGCTACTACATCTCAATTCCTTATCCTTCCTCCCACTACCTCAAACTTCCTCCAATATATCAACCTTCTTCTCTCTATGTCAACCTTCTTCTCACTACCTCCCTTTCAATCATCATAAAATACTAACTTTGCCGCCAAATGAAATAACGCATGCCAGCAAAGAATAAAGCTATTGACATTGAGACTTTTCTTAGCAAAAGCCAGCATACACCCATTATTGATGTACGGTCGCCATCGGAGTTTAAGCGCGGGCACCTACCAGGAGCAATCAATATCCCCATTTTTAACGATGATGAAAGAGCAGCCGTTGGGACCACTTACGTTCAAAAAGGGCGCGATTTAGCCGTCGAACAAGGATTGGGGTACGTAGGCCCCAAGTTGGTTCAGTTCGTAAAAATGGCAAAGGAAAAAGCCCCAAATAACGAGCTTCTGGTTCATTGCTGGAGAGGAGGAATGCGTAGCGCCAGTATGGCATGGCTATTTAATACTGCCGATATCACAACCTATACTTTAGTAGGAGGATACAAAGCATATAGAAATTATGTACTTAAGTCTTTTGAACAACACTACAAGTTTGTAATTCTGGGTGGCATGACTGGAAGCGGGAAGACCGCTATTCTTAACGAAATAGGAAATCAAGGCGAACAGGTAATAGATCTGGAGGGCATTGCGCATCATAAAGGTTCTGCTTTTGGTGCATTGGGTCAGCAGCCACAACCCACAACAGAGCATTTCGAAAACATCTTATTTACACAGCTATGTAAACTAGATGCAACTAGGCGCATTTGGCTGGAGGATGAAAGCAAAGCAATAGGCAGCGTCTTTATACCCGACGCCTTTTTTGCTCAAATGCGTGAAAGTCCTGTTCTTGCTATTGAGCGCCCAAAGGACGTACGCGTAAAGCGCTTAGTGGAAGAGTACGCATTTTTTAACCCTAGCGAACTATCGGCTGCAGTAAATAGAATTTCGAAACGCCTAGGAGGCGATAATACTAAGGCCTGTTTAGAGGGAATAGAAAGCGGTAACATTGCCCGAGCCATTGAAATTAGCTTAAGCTACTACGACAAAACCTACACTTACGGCCTTGGTAATAGGACACAAAAGCCTATTCAAATTAAACTGGGCGACGATAATCCTTCGCAGGATGCAGCAACAGTAATTAGTAAAGCAGAATCGCTTATATAAGAACAGAGCCGCCCAGTTGGGCGGCTCTGCATTTTTTATGAGCTTAGTACTAAATCATTGCTGGATTAATGCACATTACAGGAATTTTTGCATTGTTTGCAATAACATACTGCTCCTGTGCACCAAACATGTAATCGGTAAAATCAAGGTTGCGTGTTGTCATAATAAGAATTAGGTCGGCCTCAATATCAACCGCTAGCTTTATTATCTCATCAGGAAAGCTGTTTGTTTTCCCTGCACTATGAATCTCATAAGAGATATTATAGCTCTCAAGGTGCTTTTTAGCAAAAGCTAGGTTATAGTTAACCTTCTTCTGAACACCAGAGTCAAAAGCCGCAGGTAGAATGATATGTATCTTTGAGCCGTACTGAATTGATACCTTTATCGCCCATTGAAGTTTCTCCTTCTCGTCGAATCTAAAGTCCAAAGGCATTACTACATTCTCAAAAACATTTGACTCCTTAAATGGCTGATCCTGTACAACAATAAACGGAACATTTGAACCAGCAATAACTTTAAGAGCCCAGCTACCAGTTAGCTTTTGCACACCGCGAATACCATGTGTTCCCATTAACACCAAGCTGGCTTCTACTTCTGAGGCATAATCGGAAATGGTATTAAAAATATTGCCCTCTAAAGCAAGGGTTCTTACTTCAACACCATACTGTTCTTTAATTCGCTGCTGATCGGCCTTAAGCTTATCGGCAATCTCTTTATCGCTAGCTTTGTTCTTGGAAAACAAACCGCCAGACTCAATTACATGAACGATTTCAATTATGTAATCGGAACCTAAAGAACCTATTTTTATGGCATACTTCAAAGCATTCTCTGCAACAGGAGTAAAATCCCAAGGTATTATCAAACGTTGACCAGTTGTTTCCATCGCTATTGAATTTTGGGTAATTTGTTTTCTGCTATAAATTTACTACAGATTATTAATCCCAAACCATTTTTTTAGTAAAAAAGTGTTTTTGCACAATAAAATGCTAATTTTTACGTGCCATAAGCCTTTCTGTAAGCTCTTCCAGTATAGATTTTTTCTCTGGTGCAATGTTAACCTTGGCTAAATGAGTAATGGCCTTTTGGTGGTACTTTTCGATTAGCTCCTCAACGTGCTGCCTTACGTTTAGCCTATTGTAGATATCGGTAACGCCCTCCACCTTCTTAACAGGATCCATGTTGGGAAGCTTAAAGTAGCTATTAAGTAGCTCCAAATCTTGACCTTTTGCATGCGACAAGGCCATTACGGTAAGTATTGTTTTTTTGTTTGCAACTATATCGCCTCCAATCTTTTTACCGAACACACTTACATCGCCATAGGTATCAAGCAGATCGTCCTGTAGCTGAAAGGCAATACCAATGTTGCGGCCAAAATCGCCAATATTTGTAACATCGGCGTTACTTGCTCCGCCTATAATTGCTCCAATCTTTAATGCACCTTCTAGTAGAATTGATGTTTTAAGCTCAATCATCCTGATGTACTCCTCTTGCGCAACAAAGCTTTTGGATTCAAAATCCATATCCATTTGCTGACCTTCGCAAATACCCATAGCAAAGGAGTTGAAAACGCTTAGCACGTTGGGTAAATGGCTAGGGTTAACCTTTTGTAAAAGCTGGTAAGCGTATATGCTCATAGCGTCGCCGGAGAGAATGGCTACGTTGCTATCCCATTTCACGTGCACGGTTTGCTTATTCCGACGCATATCGGCGTTATCCATTATGTCGTCGTGAATAAGCGTGAAGTTGTGAAATACCTCTACCGCCAGAGCAGGATAAATGGCGCTATCTATGGTTGTGCTAAATGCATTGCACGCAGCTAGGGTTAGAACTGGTCTAATTCTTTTCCCCCCTGTTGAAAGAATGTACTTTATTGGTTGGTATAATCGCTCTGGTTGCTGAGGTAGCTCTAGCTGGTTTAGCGATTTATCAATGATATCGGATAGTTCTTGAATGCTATACATAGCGGTATTTTTTAGTTTTCGGTTTATTAAAAAAGTAAGTGCCAGTACTTTTAGCTTCTTACCGACTCTTCCATGGCCAGTGAAGCAACCGTTTTGTTGGTTCCATTTTGCTGAATAGCCAAATCATCATCGTCATCATCAAAACCACCTGTAAATTCAAGGGCTGGTTCGTACTCTGGTTCTTTTGGCGACTTTCTATCGGCTGAAAGAAGGATTGATGGCAAAATGAACAGGTTGCTAAACAATGCGAACAGTAGCGTTAGCGAAATAAGAATACCCAATGATACAGTTCCACCAAAACGAGATGCTGCAAAAATTCCAAATCCAAAGAATAGCACTATCGATGTGTAAATAAGGCTTATCCCTGTTTCCTGAATTGCATAAATTACTGACGCTTTTATGTTACCCTTATTTCGCACCAGTTCCTGTCTGTACTTTGCCAAAAAGTGTATTGAGTTATCAATAGAAATTCCAAAGGCGATGCTAAAAACAATTACAGTGCTTGGTTTAAGGCTGATATTTAAAAAGCCCATGGCTGCAGCAGTTAGTAGTAAGGGGGGCAAGTTGGGTAAAATGGAGAATAGCACCATTTTGAACTTTCTAAACATCCATGCCATGAATAGCGCTATTAGGAATATTGCTAACAGCAAACTGGAGAATAGGCTATGAACTAGGTACTGATTACCCTTTGTTGCAACAACGCTCGAGCCAAGTACCTTAACCTGCGACGCGCTTTCGCCATAAACATCATTCACAATATCGTGAACTTTGCTTAACAGGTTGGACATTTTTACGGTTCCAATATCGGCCACATTGTACATTATACGAGCGTACCTACTTGTAGAATCTACAAATCGGTTAAGGAGATTCCCTCCGCTCTCCTTGCCTTTGGGCAAGTACGATAACACAAAAGCCCTATCGATAGAGGTGGGCAAAGAGTAGTATGCGGGGTTCCCGTTGTAGTATGCCTGTCGCGCAAACTTAGCAGCTTCCACAATTGATAACGGGTGAGAAAGCTCAGGAAAGGAATCGAGCCTATTCTGTAACAAGTTAATCCTAGAAAGTTCGCCCGCACCCAAAACTCCTTTAGGCTTTTGGGTGTCTATAAGGATATCAAAAGGCATTACGCCAGCAAAATTTTTCTCAAAATACTTTAGATCAACAAAAACGGTGTTCTTATGGGGAATATCGTCAACCATGTAGCCATTGCTTCGCACTAGAGATAAACCAACAAGTCCAATCACAGCAAAAACTGCTGTTAGCGTGTACACAAAGCGCCTTTTGTAAAGCGTTGTTTGCACCACTCTACAAATGGCCGAACGAAATCCTGGATTATCCAGGTGCTTTAAGTTCTTGGTGTTTGGCGATGGAAGGAAACTAAATACTGCAGGAATTAGAACTAACGAAAGACAGAAAACAATCATTATATCTATTGACGCAACAATACCAAACTCAACAAGAATCTTTGTATTGGTAACTATAAAGGTTCCAAATCCAGCCGCTGTAGTTAGGTTGGTTAGCAGTGTGGCGCTTCCTATTTTCTGGATTACTCGCTGTAGGGCTTTAATTTTATTACCGTGATTGCTGTACTCATGGTGATACTTATTAAGCAAGTGAATTGAGTTGGGAACGCCAATTACAATAACTAGTGTTGGAATTACAGCGGTAAGAAGCGTTATCTCGTACCCCAAAATCCCCATGGTGCCAATAGCCCATATTACTGAAATTGCCACAACCAACAAGCTAAACAGTACAATTTTAAACGAACGGAATAGCAGGAATAGAATAAGCGCAGTAACCAAAACCGCTAAAAAGATGAACATGAACATCTCGGCTTTAACCATTTCGCCAATGGTTACGCGAATGTAAGGTAACCCAGAGTAGTGCAGCTTATTTCCCGACTGATCTTGATACACCTCACAAGCAGAAACAATCTTGGCCATAAAGGGAATGCGCTCCTTTGTTGTAATGATACTGCCATCGAGAACAGCAATCATTAAATAGGTTTTGGTTGTATCGTTAAATAGTAAGCCGTTGTAGAACTTAAGGTCGGAGGTTCTTGCGGCAAGGGAATCTATTTGCTGCTGATTGGTAAGCGAATCGGGAAAAACGCGAGCAAACTCAAACTGCTTCTTCTCTGTATTCTTATACAAATCGAAAATATCGGTAACCGAAAAAACTTGCTGCACTCCTGGAATGGCGAGTAAATTACGCTTTAGACTAGACCAATGAGCCAAGTGGTTCTCATTATAGAACAAAGAATCAGTAACACCAATCACCATTATGTTCTCGCCTTTGCCAAACTGATCTGTAAAGCGCTTTTGCTCCAATAGCAGCGAATCGCTTTGGGGTAAAAGTGGCGCAGGGGAATATGAAAACTTAACCGTACTAGTAAAATAACCCATAATAAGAGTTAATACCCCTATCACAACAAGGAGGCTAACCCTATTTCGCAAAATAAAACGCGCAATTAACTGAAACATCTAAAGAGTTTTATTGAGAAGAATATGATAAACTTTGGGAAAACAATAGCCGCCAAATTTAAAGAATTCTTAATCGAATACAAATTTTTAAGCGCATGGGAATTAGGTTTTATACCTGATTCTAAGTGTTTTGGAATTAGGCACCAATAAAACATGCTGTTTTTTGATAGTCTATTTTAGTTTAACCCATTGAATTCTTTATTTTTGCACGAACTTCGGAAATTAGCAACTTTACATAGATGAATTACGGATTACTGGACTTTTTGACACTGGTAGGTTCACTAGGGCTGTTCCTTTTTGGAATGAAGATGATGAGTGAATCGCTCCAGAAAGTTGCCGGAGATAAGATGAGGAACATCTTAGCGGCAATGACATCTAACCGATTCAAGGGCATTCTAACGGGAATGCTAGTAACAATGGTAGTGCAATCGTCATCGGCAACAACTGTAATGGTTGTTAGCTTTGTTAATGCTGGATTGCTAAACCTTGTTCAATCCATTGGAGTGATAATGGGTGCCAACATTGGAACAACGTTCACTGCTTGGCTAATATCGCTTTTAGGGTTTAAGTTTCAGATAAGCGCATTGGCGCTGCCCCTAATTGGCTTAAGCTTTCCGTTACTATTCTCCAGGAACAAAAAGCGCCAGTCTTGGGGCGAGTTAGTAATTGGGTTCTCCTTACTATTTATGGGCCTCGACTTTCTTAAATCATCGGTTCCCAATATTGGCGAAAACCCAGAAATCCTATCCTTCCTTTCCAGCTATACAAACCTAGGTATGGGTTCCGTTGCAATTTTTATTGTAATTGGTACTCTGCTTACTGTTGTTATACAATCGTCGAGCGCAACAATGGCACTTACACTAGTTATGTGTAACCAGGGCTGGATTAGCTATGAACTAGCTGCTGCCATGGTGCTAGGCGAAAATATTGGTACAACAATTACCGCAAACATAGCGGCGGCTGTTGCCAATGTGTCTGCAAAAAGGGCAGCACGAGCGCATCTTATCTTCAATTTATTTGGAGTTATCTGGATGTTCTTCATCTTTAAGTGGTACATTGGAACCATTGCCAGCACCCTTATCGACATGGGAGCCACAAACCCATTTGAAAACCCAGAGGGAGTTCCCATTGCGTTAAGCGTATTCCACAGCTCGTTTAATCTGATAAATACCTTCTTATTGGTTTGGTTTACCCCTCTAATTGTAAAGGTAGTTACCAAGCTTATTCCTACCAAAGAAATGGAAGAAGAGGAGTTTAGGCTTAAACACATTGGCATTGGTATAATGTCAACAGCTGAACTTTCCTTGCTTCAAGCCAAAAAGGAGATTGTTATATACTCCAAACGAACCACCAAGATGTTTGGGTTTGTTAGAGAACTCTTTAAAGAGACTAACGATAAGAACTTCCAGCAGATTTTTGAACGCATAGCAAAATATGAAGATATAAGCGATAGAGTTGAAGTGGAGATTGCTACCTACCTGAACAAGGTATCGTCTCACGACCTTAGCGAGGAGAGCTCTAAGCGTTTGCAAGCAATGTTTAAAATTATTAGCGATATTGAATCGATATCGGACTGTAACTACAACCTTGCTCGCACATTCAGACGCAAAAAGGAAGCGAACATTTGGTTCAACCAAGAGGTTAGGGATAACCTAAATAAGATGTTCGATTTAGTAGAAGAGTCGCTTCAAATTATGAACGCTAATCTTGAGGTTGGTTATACAGGAATAAACCTTGGCCCAGCATACGAAATTGAGGAGCGCATTAACCAGTACAGGAATGACTTAAAAGAGGAGCACATTAAAAATGTGGAAGGAAACAAGTATAAGTACCAAGCTGGCGTGATATACAACGACCTTTTCTCTGAAGCGGAAAAACTAGCCGATTACGCTATTAATGTATCGGAAGATGTTGCAGAGATAAACAAACCGCTAGTAAAGCCAACTTCTCAAGGAAAATAACCCATTAATTCACAAAAAAAGAGGCTGTCTAAAAAGGCAGTCTCTTTTTTTATGCCGCAAAATAAAATCGG
>JABNAD010000448.1_pt1 | contig 24810 bp, 23 predicted proteins | sample 7240381 | NCBI WGS metagenome assembly JABNAD01 (sample SAMN11332834, study PRJNA596920) | anaerobic digester metagenome | biome: digested sludge; isolation source: digested sewage sludge-derived enrichment culture grown on H2/CO2 | place: Germany: Goettingen
AATCAATTAAATCAATTAAATCAATTAAATCAATTAAATCAATTAAATCAATTAATTCGTTAAAATTTCATTAAATAATAACATATTTTTAAACAAATAGAAGTTCGATTCATAAAAATTAAACATTATCATCATTAAAAATCAAAAATCGTAGATATCATGTCATGATTCAAAATCATGGCTTCTGAATCAATCAGCAAAAAAAATCAGTGAAAATTAGCATGTTACTGACGGTGTACACATGAATGCGTATTTAGAAATATTAAGACCTGGAAATGCCTTAATGGCGGTTGTAGCAATTTTTTTAGTGGCACTTATCAATGGAACTTTCAACTTAAACGTTTTTCTAGCAGCTGTGGCTGTTTTCATGGCAACAGGGGCGGGAAATGCTATAAACGATTACTTCGACCACAGGATCGATGCCATAAACAAACCACAAAGACCAATCCCCTCTGGCAGAATATCACTTAAAAATGCAGGAACATACTCTGCAGCACTTTTTATAATAGCAATAGCAATAGGATTTTATATAAACATATTACCTGGAATAATAGTCCTTCTAAGCTCATTACTCATGATATGGTATGCTTACAACCTTAAAAGAAAATGTTTAATTGGAAACCTCAGCATATCCTTCCTCACAGGGCTATGCTTTGTCTTTGGTGGAGTTGTTGTGGGACACATATACGTATCAATAGCTTTAGGTTTTTATGCCTTTTTAATGACCATTTCAAGGGAGATAGTCAAGGACATGGAGGATGTTGAGGGAGACAGGGAGGAGGGAGCAACCACTTTACCCATAGTTCATGGGAAAAAAGCAGCATCCATACTTGCAGCATTTTTCATTGTCTTTGCAAGCATAACAAGTCCTGTGCTTTACTTCATAGGAATATTCAACGCACTCTACCTTCTGGTCCTTGCCCCTGCAATCCTAGTATTTTTGAGCTGTGCAGTCTCCATATTAAGGGATGTTTCAGTTGAAAACACAGCTAAAATATCCAAAAGGCTTAAGATGGGAATGGGAATAACCTTCCTGGCATTTGCAATTGGATCACCATTTGTAGCAGGAATGTTAGGATTTTAAGTTCAAATTCAAAAGGGCTTCAAGTTTAAAAAGATCATTTAAAGAAGATCAGATAAAAAGTTCATAAAATTAATTTGTACAGCTGGAATTGCATAAAAATAGCTTTGAAATACATAGCTTTGTGATAAATAAGCAGGGGATGTTGATTTGACTAAAAAATTGGAAAATGACTTCGTTGAGAACCTTGATCAAACCCGGAGCATCAGCTCCAAATTTGTTGTGGTGGATAAGTACATCAAAAAATCATTAAACGGACGTTACTACATAAGCCTAGTTTTTTCAGATAGAACCGGACGGATAAACGGCAGGATGTTTCCAAAAAAGAATGCTGAGAATATTCTGGAATCCATAGATGTTGGGGGAGTATGCAGGTTGGAGGGAAATGTTAATGAATTTCCCCAGGGCTCTGGAAACTTCAACGTTATAGTCAACAACATTGTGGGTTTATCTGAGGGAGAATACGACCTGGACGACTTCGTTGTGGCATCACAGAGGGACAAGGACGAACTTGTAGGGGAAGTGCGCCAGCTTATAAAGAGTGTTGAAAACCAGGATCTCAAGAAACTTTTAAGATCCTTCTTCTGTGATAAGGATTTTGCAGAAAAATTTTACACAGCACCCGCAGCCCGTTTTCACCACCACAACTACCTCAGCGGACTTCTTGAGCACACAGTAGAAGTTTTAAAGATTTCAATGACCCTTTGCGAACTGTTCCCAGAACTTGACAGCGATATGCTCTACACAGGGGTTATGCTCCATGATATTGGTAAAATACAGACTTACAAGTACGATCTGACCCATATAGAATTCTCAGAGAAGGGAATGCTCTTGGATCATATTTTCATATCCTCGGACATGGTGAAGGAAAAAATAAAGGCCCTGGAGATACCTGAGGAGATATCAGACAAACTCCTGCATATGATCCTGAGCCACCATGGTGATGTCAGCAATGGATGGGGTTCTACAATAGACCCAAAAACTCCTGAAGCTGTGGCACTCCACTACGCCGACAACGTGGATGCAAGGGTCAAGGATATACTCCAGAACGGTGTTAAAAGGTGATTATGGTGGGGGAAGGTAAGGACTCTAAAACATGTTTTCTGAGATATATCCTGCCCATACTGCCTTAAAATTTATTTATTAATCTTTATTTATCAAATCATCTAAAAAATCATCGAGATCCTAATTAAATAACTCATCAAGATCCTTAAAATCAATATTAAAATGTTTAAGATTAAGATCTTTCTTAAAACTAAAAATCAGTTAAATACACAATAATCATATCTAAAATCATTCATCTAATCCTTCAAAATCAGTTACAAAACTTAAACATATCCTCAACATCGTAGAATGTTTGACAGAATGATTTACACCCTGTTTTAAGTTTTTCTTCCCCTTCTTCTGTTAAAAAATAGGTTTTATGCTCATCCACCCTGATCAATCCCCTTTCCCTCAGCTCCTTCAGTGCGGGATAAATGGTTCCAGGACTGGGCTTTTTACCCTTCCTTCTTTCAAATTCAGTTCTGATTTCAGATCCCTTCATTCCTTTCCTGTGCAAAATCCACAGTATCAAAAATGAAAGGTAACCCTTCATATTACTTGAACATTTCATTGTTTAATAGTATTGGAAAACCGACATATAAATCTGTTCCAGAACAACACCCTCAAAATATCGGATCACCGACAAATTTAAATAGTGTATCGGATAAACGATAGAATAGAATTTTTGCATGCAATATACCCGATCCAAAAAACTCAAAAATGTGTTGGATGTGCGTGTTACCTCAGATTTTTTGTTAAAATTCGTTTTTAATGTAATTTGTACTTCATTTGTATTTCTATTTTAAAATTTCAATTTTAAGTATAAATGTATAAGTACAACTGTACTTTAAAACCTTCAAAAAATCTTAAAAACAAATTTAAAACTTTATTTTGATAATTAGAGGTGATGAAGACTTGAGTGTAACTGTTAACAGTCAGAAAAAGAAAAGAAATTGGGGACTTGACTACAAATGGATAGCCCTACTAAACGTTATTATAGCAGCACTGATGGGAAGTATAAACGGTAGTATAACCTTGATCTCCCTTCCTGCAATCTTCAATGGAATTCACATAGACCCAATGACGTCTTTTCAGTACCTTCTATGGATACTCATGGGATATGGTTTGGTAACAGCCACACTTCTTTTGAGTTTTGGAAGGCTTTCAGATATTTACGGAAGGGTGAAGCTCTTCAGACTTGGATTTTTGATTTTCACAGTAGGATCCATACTTCTCTACCTGACCCCGTCAACTGGGGATGCAGGTGCTATAGAGATCATAGCTTTCAGGATACTTCAGGCAATTGGAAGTGCCATGTTCATGGCAAACAGTTCTGCAATACTCACGGATGCATTTCCCCCAAATGAGCGTGGAAGAGCCCTGGGTATTCATATGGTGGCCTTCATGTCAGGTCAATTCATAGGACTCATACTTGGAGGTGTTCTCGCAGTATACGATTGGAGATTTGTCTTCCTTGTAAGCGTGCCATTTGCAGTTATTGGAACGGCATTGTCAACGTTTAAACTCAAAGAAACGTCTATAAGATCACCAGATGCTAAACTCGATATTTGGGGAAACCTAACCTTTATACTGGGAATAACACTTCTCCTTGTGGGTGTAACCTACGGGTTAATGCCCTACGGAAGCGACCCAATGGGCTGGAATAACCCATGGGTTGCAGCATCAATGATACTTGGACTTGTATTCATGGCGTTATTCTTGTGGGTTGAAACCAAAGTTGAAGCACCCATGTTCCGGCTGGACCTTTTCAAGGTTAAAATGTTCACCTACGCAAATACTGCCGGACTCCTGAACTCCCTGGGGCGTGGAGGAATGATGTTCATGCTCATACTTCTGCTTCAGGGTATCTGGCTGCCCCTTCACGGTTACAGCTATGAATCAACACCATTCTGGGCAGGAATATATATGTTGCCCCTTACAATTGGTGTTATAATTATGGGACCTATTGCAGGCTGGCTTTCAGATAAATACGGCCCAAGGTGGATTGCAACTGGGGGTATGATTATCAATACAGTTGCATTTCTGGTGCTCGCATCCCTCCCATACAACTTCAACTACCTTGAATTTGGATTAACCCTGTTCATGATGGGTCTTGGTAGTGGAATGTTCTCATCACCAAACAGTGCATCCATAATGAACTCTGTACCTGCCCAGGAGCGTGGAGTAGCATCTGGAATGATGATGACCATGATGAACACGGCCTTCACAGCAAGTATGGCAATATTCTTCACCATAGTTATTGTGGGAATAACACAGCGTTTCCCAGGTGCAGTGACATCCTCACTTGCAAGTATAGGGGCAGTACAGCTTGCACCCGTACTCTCAAACATCCCACCAACAGGAGCACTGTTCTCAGCATTCCTTGGATACAATCCTGTCAGCACCATACTCGCAGGATTACCTGCAAGCTTCTCTGCAGCAATACCCCACCACACGCTGACAACACTCACAGGCACAACATGGTTCCCCTCAACCCTTGCAGGAGCATTCATGCCAGCACTCCAGATGTCCTTTTACATAGGAGCTGTATTCACAGCCATAGCAGCGATACTATCTGCTTTAAGGGGTGAAACCTATGTCCATGAGCTTGAAGTGCTGAAGGACACGAGATCAAAATTAGGGGAAGAAGATTAGAAGTGTAATATGCAAGTAGAAGTGTAATATGTAATTAGAAGTGCAATATGCAAACACAAGGATTGGAATTAGAAAGTTATTAGGAAAAGTTAAAACTTAATGGTTTTTCCTCTTCTTAAACTTCTTATCTTCCATTTTTCATTATCTTGTTACAGTGGGGATATGAAAAAATATTTTAAATTAATTTTCTTTTTAAATCAATTCTCTTACAATTTTAATGAATTAATTCAAATAATCCCTGTTTAAACTTATATAAAATTAATATAACTCTTTTTAATAAAATAAAAGTTATTTTAGGGTTTTTAGGACTAAACTAAATTAATTTTGAACGTATTTTGTGTTAGTGGCCTTTCAGGACGGAATTTTAATTCATTTCACAAAATTTTATACTCCTTTATGCACATATTTAATAACAGCACTCTTTTTTTTATTCATAATTATGGGGGGATTTTAGTGCCTGAAAACGGGGAACTTGAGTTAAAAGTTGCCGAAGCATTACAGCAAGATGTTGGGAAAGGCATTGTGAGGATTGATAAAAGTTTACTCGGTAAAATTGGTTCTGCACCTGGAGATCTTGTTGAAATAAATGGCAAAAGAGTAACCGGAGCCATAGTTGGAGAAGCCTACCCTACAGATGTTGGCCTTGAAATAGTAAGGATGGATGGTCTTACAAGGTCAAATGCAGGAACATCCATAAGTGAAATGGTAACAATAAGAAAACCTGAGCTTAAGGAAGCAAAAAAAGTTGTTCTCGCTCCTGCGGTAAAGGGCATACGCATAATGGCCCCTGGAGACATGCTCAAGAAAAATCTCATTGGGAGGGCTGTTTCCCAGGGCGATATTTTAACATTGGTATCGCCCAGAAGAACAAGGGAAACCTACAGGGAATTTCCAAGTGCTGAAAGCATATTCAGCGAGTTTTTTGAGGCATCAACACCATTTTCCCTTGGAGAAATCAAATTTGCCGTAGTATCAACCAGCCCTGCAGGTATCGTGCAGATCACTGAAATCACTGAAATTGATGTTAAACCCGAGGCTGTGAAGATCACTGAAAAAAAGGTGCCAGACGTTACATATGAAGATGTAGGGGGGCTGAAAGGAGAAATCTCAAGGGTGAGAGAGATGGTAGAGCTTCCACTTCGCCATCCTGAGATATTTGACAGACTCGGTATTGACCCGCCTAAGGGTGTTCTTTTACATGGTCCTCCAGGTACAGGAAAAACCCTTCTTGCCAAGGCCCTGGCCAATGAGAGTGATGCCAATTTTATGGCAATAAATGGTCCCGAAATTATGAGTAAATATGTCGGTGAAGCTGAAGAGAGGATAAGAGACTTTTTCGAGGAAGCTGAGGACAATGCACCCTCCATAATATTCATAGATGAGATCGATGCCATAGCACCCAGGAGAGAAGAAGTCACAGGAGAAGTGGAAAGGAGGGTTGTAGCCCAGATACTGTCCCTGATGGATGGACTGAAAGAGAGGGGTAAAGTTATAGTTGTAGGTGCAACCAACCGCCCAGATGCCCTGGATCCAGCACTCAGACGGCCTGGAAGATTTGACAGGGAAATAGGGTTGCGCGTTCCAGACAAGGATGGCAGGTGTGAGATACTCCAGATCCACACCAGGGGCATGCCCCTTGCAGATGATGTTCACCTCAATGAATTTTCTGAAATTACACATGGATTTGTTGGGGCAGATCTAGCTGCTCTCTGCCGTGAAGCGGCCATGAACGCACTTCGAAGGGTACTGCCAGATATAGACCTTGAAGAACAGGCAATTCCCAAGGAAATCCTGGATAAACTCTTCGTCACCAGGGATGATTTTCTTGATGCCCTGAAATTCATAAACCCTTCAGCACTTCGTGAAGTTTTCATAGAAGTTCCAAATGTCCACTGGAAAGATATTGGTGGATTGAATGAGTTGAAACAGTCCCTTAAAGAAGTTGTGGAGTGGCCCCTGAAATATCCAGATGCCTTCAAAACCATTGGAATTGAACCCCCCAAGGGAATACTTCTATTCGGGCCTCCGGGCACAGGTAAAACCATGTTATCCAAAGCTGTGGCCACGGAGTCTAAGGCCAACTTCATCAGTGTCAAAGGATCAGAGGTGCTCAGTAAATGGTTCGGAGAATCAGAGAGAAAGATATCTGAGATATTCAACAAGGCCAAACAGGCATCACCTTGCATAGTATTCTTTGATGAACTGGACGCCCTAGCTGCCATGAGGGGCACAGGAATGGGGGAGCCCCGTGTGGTTGAACGTATGGTGAACACACTACTCTCTGAAATGGACGGATTAGAAGAATTGAAGGGCGTTGTTGTTTTAGGTGCAACTAACCGGCCTGATTTGCTTGATTCAGCACTACTGCGACCTGGAAGGTTTGATGAAATAATTTTGGTACCCCCACCAGATGAAAGTTCCAGGCTGGAAATATTTAAGGTGCATACTGAGGGAATGTCTCTTGATAGTGATGTGAACCTAAAAGAATTGGCTAAAAAGACAGAGGGTTACTCAGGAGCTGACATATCTGCCGTGTGCAGGAAGGCAGGTATGCTCGCACTTCATTATAACATAGAAAGCAAGGAAGTTTCTCCAAAGCACTTCAAGGAGGCTATGGAAAAGATAGGACCATCAATAACATCAGAACTTATGAGGCACTATGAAAACATAACCCAGAAACTTGAAAGGGGTCTGGAGCCAAGGAGAGGAAGGGAAGAGTTCCCAAGGGAAGTTGCTTAAATAGGCCACTTTTCTATTTTTATTTCTTACTTTTTGATGTTTAAGTTAATACATAATGAGTAATCCTATCATAATTGGGGGGGGTGTGTTTTCATATTTATCGGGATTATTTTCATGATAACTGGTTTGTAATGTCACTGAGCCCAATTTTCATAAGTATCGTCATTGCCCTATTTTTTGTATTGATGGCTGTGAGTGAGTCTGTAGACATGGGAGGCATGTATAATACTTCTTCATCATCTATGGCCAACATTATCATATTTCTGTATTCAACCATTAACAAAGCTTCTTTATATATTTCGAATTGTTTTTGATCTTTTGTTTTAGATGATGCAATGATGTTAATCATATCTTCTTCATTTACAACCTGAAAATTGCCTTTTTTGTCTTTAAAGTGTTCTTTTAATGTTTCAAAGGAGGGCGTCTCTGAGAATAGGACTATGTCCAGTTTTAAATTTGTATCTGCATTTTCAAGATATTTAATGTATTTGGGGGATGATATCATGAATATGCTCTCTTTAGCACTTTGAATCATGTCTTTAATTTTATAATTTATGCTTTCTCCATTGAAAACCTTCCATAATGCCTCAGAAGATTTGGGAACAAATTTTTCTTTATCCATAATTGAAAAAATCTTTTTTGCTTTTTCTTTTGCATCAATATGTGTTTTTAATAAAACTTCCAATCCTATATCTGGAGGTAATGCTTGATATGCCATGGGTCTGGTATTGATTAAAGACACAAGCCCTTTTTCTTCTAGAAGACGAAGACTTTCGTATGTATTTGGTTTTGATAGCCCTAAAAATTCTATAAGCGTTTTGACTTCGGAATTATTCATCATTGCGAGGGTTATGTATATTTTTGCCTCAGATTCAAGAAGTCCGAGGTCCATCAATGATTTAATAAGTTCCTGAGGAATTTCATTCATATAATATCTCCGGCTTTTTGTTGTTAGATAATGAATTACTGTATAAAATTTTGTATGTGCTGTGATATTTAAAGTTATTAGTTGTTATATGTATAACAACTAATTCCAAAAAATATAAATACCAAAAGATATTACCTTTGTTGTAATGTATTTAACAACTAATCAAATTGTTATTTTGGAAGATTAAAATACACTCAAATTTCAAAATTAAGTTTTTTCTGAGAATTTAAAAAGCATTCAATGGTTTTAATTGATTTATTTTTCACTGTTCATATTATAATGGTGATTAAAGGGGAAAAAATCAATATGCCTAAACTCTCGGGCTTTAATTTTGTCAAAAAGATGGAGATAAAAATGAGCGAAAATATTAACGAAATGATAGAGAATAAAAAAGGTCTCGGGTCATCCACAATTTATGTGATGATAGTCCTGGCTTTAGGTGTATTCATGACAGCCATGGATGCCTATATATTCGTGCCTGCACTACCAACTATAATTGCAGACCTGCACACCTCCTTTAATTGGGCAACATGGACCCTAACAACCTACATGTTGTTTATGACCGCAATCATGGCACTGGCAGGGAAATTATCTGATGTATTCGGCCGGAAAAAATTATATATCATTGGTGTGGCCACCTTTGTCATTGGGTCAATTACAGCCAGCTTGTCCTGGGACATATATTCATTAATAGCTTCCATGGGTTTACAGGGTATCGGTGCTGGTATTGTTCTGCCTTCGGCCTTATCAAGTATGAATGATTCTGCCCCTGAAAATCAAAGAGGAAAAACAATGGGTATGCTCATGGCAATGTCATCCATTGCCACCATAGTAGGGCCAAACATAGGCGGCTTCTTAATCCAAAATTTTGGTTGGAGAACCGTATTCTATATCAACATTCCCCTAGGAATCATGGCAATCATCCTAGCTTTCAAGTTCAAAGAAACCTATGGAGATCAAGATCAGCATATTGACTACATTGGATCAGCACTACTTGTAGGAACAATAGCCTCACTCTTGCTAGGTATTATAGGGCTGGAAAGCGCACCGTTTACAGATGTAACTGTGTTCCCATTACTTATAGCTGCTGCGGTCCTATTCGTTGCACTCATTACATACGAAAAACGTGTAACAGAACCAATACTAGATATAGCTATGTTAAAAAAGCCTAAAATCTTATCACTCAACTTTGCAATTCTGTTATCAGGGATTGGTACCTTTATGGCATTTACATACGTACCAACGTTCGCCCAGACTGTACTAAATCTGAATGTACAGGACAGTGGTACTGTGTTGACCCCACTTTCTGTAGCAGTATGTATAACAGCAATACTAGGCGGATTCCTTTTAGATAAATTTGGATCTAAACGCATGCTCTTGTTAGGATCACCCCTCCTAATTGCAGGACTCTTCGGCTTGACATATTACGTCACGGATTCAACAGGTCTGGTAATCTGCTTAGCAATAATAGGAGTGGGTGTGGGTTTCACTTGGAGTGCATTCCAGCTTCTTATGATGTCTTTCATGCCCAAAGAAGAAGAAGCAACAGGTGTTGGAATATTAAATACTTTTAAAGGTGTTGGTTCTACAGTTGCGCCAGTAATTGGGGCCTGCTTTTTAGTCAATGCCACAAGTGGAATGGGTAATTTAAGCCAATCGTTTTCTAATTTATTCCTATTCGGAGCATTAACCTCAATAATTGCTTTAGTATTGGTGATTATTGTGATAATAAATGATAAAGTAGACCCAACCAACTTAGGGGAATCTGAAGTTGTAAATGGAAAATAGAGTTCTAATTGATAAAAATAGGCACGTAGAAATCATAATAAGTATGATGGAATTATTTAATGTATTAACTTAAACATCAAAACTCAAACATGATTTCTGCAGAGCCAGTTTTTTAAGGGTTTCAAGACTTTTTTCTAAATTATCTGTTACTTTATTAAATTTAAAAAAATCTTAGTTTTTAAAAAAATTAGTTCAATATATATCTTATTTTATTATCATAAGTTTAAAATTTCTTTTAATTTAAATATGAAACCTCAGTGGGAACTAATTAACATATAATAATTCAATTAAAAAGTTTTCAAGCTTAGTTTTAACCATCCAACCTATCCAACACCTTATTGATCTTTTCCTGAACCTCTTCAATGGTTCCAGAAGTATCTATAATATTCCAGTCCTTTGTAAGTGAAAGGGCTTTTCTTCGGACCTTCATGAGATCCTCCAGGTTTTCGAACATCTCCTCTGCATCCCTGTCCTCCATCCTGTGCAGGGATTCTTCAGGTGTGAGATCCAGGAAGAACATGTACTTGGATGTGGGGAGGAAGGCTGTTAAAACCCAGTAAAGAATCTTTGCAAGGGGTAACGGTAGGTAAGCAACTCCCATAAGGTACCTAACAAATATTAGGGTTTCAACTCCGCCGTAACCTGTTTGCACAGAACTTATAACGTCGAGAGCATAGTAAAGGGAGGCCTTGGTTTTATTCCATTTTCCCCTTCCAAGAAGGGCTTTTTTAGTTTTTTCACCGTATTTAGTGTTATCTGAAGGGTGGCTTCTTAGCACAACTTTCTGACCTTTTTCAAGGTACCTATTCCGGATAAGCTTGGCATGGGTTGTTTTTCCAGAACCGTCAAGTCCATCCACAACTATGAAACGCATTCAGATCACCCCGAGAAGCAGGTAAACACCAACTGCAGAGAAGCAGGCTGTGAGGTTGTCAAGTCCCTTGGGTGTTATTCCCTCAAAAACTGTTGCAGTAAATGCAACGGCCGCAACAACCATGATGTTTAAAGGCATGCTGTAGTAAAGCAGAACAACTGAAAGCATTACCATAAGCACAAGGAACATTGCAATGGATCCCTCATAGCTCTTTTCATCACCGCAAACATTGTACTTATGTTTTCCAATTTTCCCACCAACCAGTGAAGCCACACCATCACCGTAGGACATTGCAGCTATACCCACAGCCACGATCCAGGGTTGTCCAAAGAATATGTATGCAAGAACTGTCCAGGATATGGCGTAGTAAACAAGGCCCATGCCATGACCTGAATTTGAAACCCTGTTTTTCAGTTTTATTGGGGAGTGGGGGCTTATAAGAAATGTTAGAACTATGAATGGGGCTGCAGCAAGAAACGTGATTACATCACGGCTTGTGAAGAGTGGTAATATGAAGAGTATGTTTCCAACCATGATGTGGAGGAATTTTCTGCTGAAGCTCGGATATCTGCGTAGTACCTTCTCTGATATTAAGAGTAAAATGGCTACGTAGCCGTATACAAATAATAAGCCAATTATGTCACTTGCCACCATAAGCTTTAGTAGTTACTTTAGGTATAAGAGTATTTGGGTTTTTATCCATGCAGGAATGGACATATACCCCTTTTACTAGTCAATCCCAGTTTCCGAATTTCCATCCCAATCTTTTTAAATTGAAGAATTGATATAGAAACTTAAAGTTTTGGATACTGGGAATTTTTAAAATCAATACTTAAAACCTAATAAATTCATTCAAACATTAAAACCTAACACTTCATTCAAATATTTAAAATATAATAATTCCTAATTAATGACCTTACCTGGAGAATTTCTGTATGTACGTGTGCCTTGAAGGAATAGATGGATCAGGAAAATCAACTCAAACAGCCCTCCTTGAGAAATGGCTTCAAAACTGCGGACTCCAGGTCTTCAGGATATTTGAACCCACAGATTCAAAGGTAGGTCTGCTCATACGGGAGATGCTTCAGGACCCTGGTGCAACAGATGAAAACTTTCAGAGAACACTCGCACTTCTTTTTGCAGCGGACAGAACCATACTCATGGAGAAAATAGCCCATGCAGAATCTGAAGGTCAGATAGTTGTAAGCGACAGATGCTTCTACTCCAGTATGGTCTACCAGGACGGTGCAGAATGGATAGGGGAGATAAACAGGTTTGTAAGAAAACCAGATGTAGCACTGCTTCTGGATCTTGACCCTGAAACAGCCATGACACGGTGCGAGGGCAGTGACAGCTTTGAAGACCTGAATTTTCTCATGAGAACCCGCCGCAGATACCTGGAACTTGCAGAAAAAGAAGGATTTTTCATTTTAAATGCTAATAATGGTATAAATAAGGTTCATGAGGATATAAAACGTGTTATAGCTCCAAAGTTAGGTATGTGCATCTAATGGATCTGCATATTTTTCCTGAATTTTAAGTATGATCCTTCCTGTGAAACCCTTAAGTATGATTTTAAATAGATTATTAACTGTACTTCAACGTGTTGAATCAGTCCATGGGGGTCTTTTATGGATTTAGATAAACTCGTAGAGCAGATAATAGACACAGAAATTGAAAAAATTCCAGGAACCGAAGATAAATGGGAAAAACATATCTACATCAAAGAAAACGTTTTCATAGTGGGTTATAAAGAGAACGAAGGATTCTATGATGATAATGATGATGGAACTCATGTGAAGTCATATTCATGGTACTGGGAACTTAGAAATGCAGATACCTGGGATGTGCTGCATGAGAACCATGATGGTGACTTCACATTCTGCACAGATCCCAAAGAGTGCACATGGAGCGACCAGGACCTCATAGAGGACATAGCTGATGTTGTTGCAGAGGAATCCCTGAGATGGTTTGAACTTGAAAACTAAAAGGAATCTTAATAACTTTTTTCAGATTATATTCTGTAATTCATAATTCATTTACAAAAATAGCTGTATATAATATTGATGAACCTACTAAAAAAATACCAATCTTAAAAATGGATCTGGGCTGAAAAACAGAGTTTTCACTGCCCTTCAAAATTCTTTATCCTTTCATTCAGTGAAGCAACTATGGATCTGCTTGCCTCATCAAGCTTCACTATGCTGCCGATAAGTACAGGTCCGAAATCAGTATGTTCCAGTTCCAGTTCGTACTCCGTTATAACGTCTGCAAGCTCTTTCTGGTTCACTCCAAGGGGAATTCTCATCCTGGCGTTTTCCTGGCTCAAACTCTCAAGTTTATCCAGCTCACCCCGTACAATAAGTCCGCCTGCTGTGTAGGCAACCTCAACTTCGTAACTGGCAATAGTTTCTGAAATTTCATCAACAATTATTCCTGGAGGAATTCTCAGTTCGTACTTCTCTTCTCCCATATCATCACCTTCATAATCTTTAAGCTAAATTAATTAGTTCAATTAATCTGATTTAAAGTATTCCCGCACAGGTTTGAGAACTTCAATCAAACCCTCTGCAACACCATTTTTAAGGTCCAGGGGGTGAAGATCACCTGCACAGTAACGTTCTATAAGCTCGTCATGGCTCAGCTCAAGGTTTCCACCAAATTTCTCTGGTCTTTTAATAAGCAGTGTGTCTTTTTCAGGGAATATGAAGTGTTCAGCTATTTCTATAACTGGGTTATCCTCAACCTGGCCCTGTGGACAGAAACTTTTCTGTATCTTCTTCTTTATAACTTCAGGTTCATCATCCACAGCTATGAAGTTATCCTTACTAGAGGACATCTTATCGGAACCATCTGTTCCATGAAGAAGAGGGGTGTGTATACATACCGGTGCTTTAATTCCCATTTTAGGCAGGTTTTCCCTTGCAAGCATGTGAATCTTACGCTGCTCCATACCCCCAACTGCAACGTCAGCCTCCAGAAACACCATGTCAATGGCCTGCATAATCGGATAAATAACCTCTGCAACCTTATGATCTTTACTGTCCCGGGTGATCTGTGCCATACTCCTTTTAGCCCTTGCCAAACTTGTTAAAATTGCAAGTTCATATATCTTATGGGTGTACTCCATATTTCTCCCAAACTCAGAGCCTATAATGAATTCAGTGTCATCTGATAATCCCAGTGCCTTGAAACATTCAATGTTGTACTTGGATATTTCTTTTATTTCCTCAATACTTCCCTTTCCATTGAGGTATGCGTGTAGGTCTGCAAGGAGAATTTTAATCTTAAAACCTGCTCTCTGAAGATCTATCATCTTTTTAACGGTGATTGCATGGCCAAGGTGTATTTTACCTGAGGGTTCATAGCCTATGTATGCTGTTGTACTGCCGGTTTCAATTTTTTCCCTGAGCTCTTCTTCTGTTATGACTTCAAGCGTTCCCTTAGTTATCATTTCAATCTTTGAATCTACGTCCATATTTATCACCGAAAAATAAATTGCAGTTGTATCTTTTAATTACGAATCAAGATGATCATTTTATAAGTATTCTGTTTTTTGCATTTAATTCAATATGTAACTTCCATTTCAACATTTAAACTAAAATTATTATTAAATTTATAATCTTAAAATTTATAATCCACTTTTGTTGTGTTTCTATTTAGTTGAGGATGTAAAGTTTTCCATTTATCTCAACAACATCCACTTCTACCCCAATTTCAAGGTCTGAAATTCCTTCATTGAGATCAATATCCACGGGCTCATAGGTTTCAGGGTGGAGTATCTGAATGGATCTTGGAGTTTTAGATGTGACTGTTGTTTTTTTAACCTCATCTTTTCCTGCAAGTAACTCAATTTTAGCATAATCCCTCCAGGTTATGGATGAGGTTTTATGAGAGTCAAAATCCTTCAAAAATATTTTCTTACCATCAAAACCTGAAACTCTGCCCACATGGGAACCGTGACCTATAAAATCACCCTTCTGGAAGGCTGCAAGGCGCAGAGATATCCATATTCTGTAGAGATCCTTTCCTGTGGACTTGTTTCTTCCAGCGATCTTCGGGGATTCCTTCACAACTCCGCCGAACACATCTTTAATGGCATTTGTAATGCTTCGGGCTGCCTTGTAGGAGCCAACGTAGTAATCCACTCCCTCTTTCAGTTTCATAACCTCTGCTATGTAAGCCATCCTGTTTTTCTCTGAAAGTTTACGGGTTCTTTTTTTAACGATTTCATCAATGTCATGGATCTCCTCACGAGTTAAAACCCTTTTATCTGCCCTTACTTGAATCACAGATTCGTAGTAACCAGATGCAAACTTACTGCAATCAGGACACATTGTCCTGTTCCTCTTAACTTCAACAGCGTACTCCTCATTGACTTTTTCACCGAAAACATTACCCTCCACATGGATCATGCAGTCAAAGATTGATCCCCTAATTGTAAGGATTTCAGGGGTTACTTCAACGTTTTCTGCAGGTTCGTTGGCATTAATATTTTCAATTAGGGTTTTTTCAACGAGTTCTTCCTCTGATAACTCTGAATCATACCATTTTCCATGTTCCAGGGTTGAATCACAGTGTGCGCAGATTGTGAATTCCATTTCATGGGGTGGATTTGCCATCTGGAATTCTTTTATAAAACAAGATCTACAAAGGCCCTTAAAAAGCTCTTCATCTTCTTTTCCACATTTTGGACAGAACATTTTCATCATTCTAACTCATATATTCAATAAAAAATTCAGATTTAAATCGTGTAAACTTAGATACATCTTAAAATAATAAAATAAAAATAGAAATTCTATTTTCTATTTAAAGTGTTTTTAATGGGGCTTTTGCACCACATGCCTCACATTTCAGGATGAAAATACGGTCTTCCCTTATGATCTTGGTATCTGGCCTGTTGCACTCATGGCACATCACGTATCGTTTAACGTAGTCATCGATCCTGTCATTTATAAGGTAGTGGGTGAATTTTCCCTGCATTATTGCCCTGGAACCTTCTATGTTTCCAGCTGTACCAAGTTCCCTCAGTAGGAACTTTAGAACGTGCTGTGGGTCCCTGTTAAGTGCATCTGCAACTTCCCCAAAGTTCTGTATCATGGTTCTGTTACCCTGGATCACGGAGTAAGCCCGAGGTACTGTGAACCTTTTAGTTTCAAAGACCTTTTCTGGTAGCTGGTCTATTGCCCTGTCTAATAATTCATTGTAATCTTCATCCATATTATCTGACCTCCAAATACATTGATCATGAACTGATCTGATTTTAAATCTATTTTTAATTAGGTAATAAAAGTTTAAATACTTGTAATCGCGCTGTTAATGTTTATAAAAGTATATAAAAAGCAGAGAATTGTTTTTTAGGCAACTTTGTAGTATCCCTGCTGTGGTTCGTAGATAACTCCCTTTCTCTTGAGTACTCGCAGTATTTCATCTGCCTTTTCTTCACTCATATTATATCTATCTGCAAGTTCGCTTATAAGTATGTTCTTGGGTGTTCTTCCACCGTAATCCTCCTCAAGTTCACCTATAACTTCACTCACAGCACGAATCTTATCCCTGTCCGATTTAGGTGTACGGCCTTCAACCTTGTCAATATCCACTTTACCAGTTTCTGGGTCATATCCAACCTGTTTCATACATTTCTGCTGGATGGTTATTGCACGCTTTGCATCAAATTCAGTTACCTCATCTCCAAGACGTATCCTGGCACTGGCCTCTGAAAGCCTCACAAGAGCCTCAAGCTGACGTGCAGTTATTGGCACAGGTGAATCCTCCTCTACCGCACCACCCCTCATACCAACGTAAAACTCCTGAAGAACTTCACTGGCCTCTGGTGTAAGTTTCGGATGGAAATCACGCCTTGCATAGGCAATGTACTTCCTCAGAAGTTCAGGTTCTATCTCGAAGGGTATGGAATTGTCCTGATGTATCTTCAGGATGTGTCCTGCAAGTTTGGTGTCCCTTTCAACATCGGGCTTGTCTTCAACAACGAATATTAAATCGAACCTTGAAAGAATAGGTGAAGGTAAATCTATCTGTTCTCCTATTGATTTGTAACGATCGAAACGACCAAATTTAGGGTTTGCAGCTGCAAGCACGGAACAACGGGAGTTCAGTGTTGCCATTATACCTGCCTTTGCAATGGATATTGTCTGCTGTTCCAGGGCCTCGTGTATTGCAGAACGGTCCTCAGAACGCATCTTATCCAGTTCGTCAACACAAACGTTACCACGGTCACCAAGAACCAGTGCACCAGCTTCAAGGCTCCAACCGCCGAATTCATCACGCACAGCTGCAGCTGTAAGTCCCACACCACTCGTACCCTTACCACTGGTGTAAATACCTCTTGGGGCAAGTTTTGAAACATATTTGAGCATCTGGGATTTACCAATACCTGGATCTCCCACAATGAGTATGTGTATGTCTCCTCTCAGCCTGGTTTTGTCCTCAAGTTCCTTTGCAGAACCTCCAAATAGTTGGAGTGCAATTGCTTCCTTAACTTCCCTGTAACCCTGTATTGAAGGGGCTGTGGAGCTTATTATTTTGTTGTAAACATCAGGGTCTGCTGCAAGTTCCTTTATCTTCTGCTCATCATCTTCACTTATCTGAAGCTCCTCAAATTCCTGTTCAAGGGGTTCTATGTAGTTTCCGTAGATGTAATTTTTGAAACGCTTGGTTTTATCGTCACGCACAGTTTTCATTGTGCCTGTTATTCTGACTATGTCTCCTGGGGTGAGGGTATCAACCATGTCATCTTCAAGGACAACAGATATCTGTCGTGGTTCTTCACCACCAGAAAGGTTTTCAAGGGGTTCCTGAAGCTTAGTGGTTTGAGTGTCCATGAATTCAGATTCTTCCTGAAGCAGTCTGAAGGATCTGCCTCCGCACTCCTGACAGAGTGCAGGTTCACTTATTAAATTACTTGTCTGAGGCACTTCCTGCAGCCTCATACAGCTCCTGCACTCAAAAAGGGCGTTCATTATTCTGGGTCTGATTTCATCGGTTTTACGAACTATACCGTCCACCGCAACGAACTTTCCAATGAACTTACTTCGGAGGTACTTCAGCTGGATGTTGTTTCGTACGTTCTCAAATCTTATGTTGAGATCAGCATTTTTACCCAGGGGGTCGATGTTTTTTATTGCCTTCTGGGATGCCTTCAGAACTTCCTCTGGTTTTTCAATTAGAAGATCTGCAAGGTCGGGGTCGAACATCTCAAGTTCTGTGTAATCCACAACCACAGATCTCTCATCAGGATACCTTTCAAGGGCTTCAAAGACTGTGTCTTTGTACTTTGCACTGAAAAACTCTTCAAATTTTGATGTTGATGTTTTTGTTTTGTCTGTTGAAGATGTCATTGTTCAAATATACTCCTTCATGTTATAAAAAATATTTATGCTGGGATTAAATGCTCTTAAAATCAATATATTCATATAATCTTAAAGGGCTTTAAAATTTAATTGTAAGACCTAACTATGTTTTTTTTAAATAAGGTTCATGAATTAACAGTATTTTTAGATACTTCATTTGTTTCTTGTAAAATCAATAGAAATATATTATTAGATGTTGTAACACACCCATGATATATTTATGTTGATCCCAATTCATATTACAAATTATTTATATTTGTATTACTTAAATTTTGGCATATATGTAGTATGAATAGGGATACTTGAATACAAAAATTTTTTTACGTCATGTACTAAAATAATTGACTGAACGTAATATCCAGTGTACAATATTAGATTTCAACCATCCAATTGAATCCCTAAAAAATATTTAATACCGGATTTTTATGCTTTATCCAATTCAGAGTAAACACTCCCCAAATTTGATCATAACGGTGATAAAATGAAAAAATCAAGATTAAACTTATTCAAGGTAACCTCCATGAGCATATCTGTCCTGGGAATTCTCATGATAATTGCAACAATTGCAATATTTGCTTACATAGGCATTTCATCCCTTTCATCCACTATTTTCACAGATGTAGACAGTGGATCAGCCTATGACAAGATTGCTGCTTTGAACTCTGACTACTCCACGTTAAGTGCCCAGTACGATAAAACCAAAACCCAAGTGGATAGTTCTGGAAATGAAAACGTAAAAACAGCATACGTGGATGCAAATCTTCAGCTTGTGAAGGCCAAATCTGCAATTACAAATGCTCAAAGTGCGGTTTCTGCAGGTAAATCTGCTGATGAAATCAAGAGTAGAATAAGTACAGCAGAGTCCCAGCTTCAAAGAGCCAAAGAAAGTTTGAGCAAGGTTCAGGCAATGCTTTAAAGGAAGGTCAAAATCAGAGGGGGTTTGAATCAGTTAATTGATTAAATCAATGTCAAATCCTATTTGATCCCTATTTTTTTATTTTAATTTTTCCCTTTAATTTATTTTCCAACCTTTTTTTTAATTTTTATCTGTTTCATTTTATTTTTTCAATCTTCTTTTAAAATTTTATTTTAATATCTAAAATAAACTCTATGATAAAATCAGGATAAAGACTTTCTGAATCCCTTTGCAACCACATACATCTCAGTGCTTGCTTTACGTGATGATGCAGGTTTGGTTGTTTTAACGATCTTGAACTTTTCCTTTATCTTTTTGAGAATTCTTTCAAATTCTTCCCCCTGGAAAACCTTCATTATAAGGCAGCCGTTCCTTTCTAGGGTGAGGTCACATATTTCAAGCACAGTTTCAGCAAGCTCTGCAGAACGAAGATTGTCAATGTCCTTTATTCCTGAAAGTTTGGGTGATGCATCAGAGAGTACAACCTCCGCATTTCCTTCAAGGGCCTTCCTTATCCTGGTAATGGTTTCATCACTTGTGAAGTCACCCTTTATTCCAATGAAATTCTCATTTTCAAAGGGCCTTATACGCTGGAGATCCACACCCACAACGAACCCACTTTCTCCGATAATTTCAAGGGCAACCTGGGACCATCCACCGGGTGCAGCTCCAAGATCCAGGACGTAACTGCCAGGTCTGATTATTTTAAACTTGTTATTCAATTGTTTGAGTTTATAAGATGCCCTTGATCTGTAATCATTTTTTTTGGCCATCCTGTAGTAATGTTCATTTTTACGTTCAGCATTCCATTTTTTAGTCATAATTCACTTTCCTTTAATTAATTCTAGTATATTTATGGGTTTAAAATATAAATAAGGGGTAAATCTATGGTTAATATTCAATTATGTATTATAAATTTCAATCATTAAACCTGAATCATTGAACTTAAGGAACCCCTAAACATCAAGAAAAATATTCAGTGGGGTTTCAGGTGTTTGTTTAAGCAGTTGAACCTTTAACAACATGATTAAAAGCTTAAGATCTTCCCAACCTTTTTTCAAACCTTTTCCAGATTTCCCTGGAAATTCAGAGATTTACAAATTGGTGCTCCAATCTTAATGATCTCAGTATCGATCTTCTGGTTTTCTATTTCAAGGAGCATTACTGAAGGGTCTGAAAGCCTGGGAACAGTTGGACTTCCAGGGTTTAATAACAAAACACCACCCAAATCCTTTATGAACGACCAATGGGTGTGTCCTGTGATTAAAATCTCAACACCCAGTTCCATGGCTATGTACTTCAACTGTTGGGTATCTCCACGTGGATAAACCTCCCCATGGTTCAAACCTATTTTAAATCCTTCAACTTCCATTACTTCACTTTCAGGAAGTTCCATATGGTACATTCTATCCATGTTTCCTTGAACACATTTCATGGGAGCTATTTCTTTGAGTGCATCAATCACATCAGGAGATACAAGATCTCCAGCATGGAGAATCATATCAACATTTTCAAAGGTTTTAAAAACGGTTTCAGGAATTTCTGATGCTCTTTCAGGTATGTGAGTGTCTGATATAACTCCTATTAACATTTAATCTCCTTCCTACTTTTTTAACAGTTTAATGGTTGTTTTTTTATTTTTATTTTGTATGGCACTCATTTTCACATAGGTTTGAAAAACTATAAAAGTCATGTTCTAAAATATACCATGTCTAATATATTATTGATTCCAATCTTATTATATTTCAATGATAAGGGTACAAAAATATAGATAATAAACACTACCCATTCAAGTGGTGTCCTTATGAAATTGAGTACATTATAAACCAGCACATTATAAACCATTATAAATTATCATTATATATTGCAGTATAAATTACAGTATAAATTAATCCAAGAACCTTAACTCACAGTTATTACAATTGATAAATAAAATTTTGATGGATAAACTTAAATAAATTTATTTCATGAACTGTTTGATAAAATAATAATAATAAAAGTGATACTATGCATGAGGTCATAATCTGCGAGAAGCCAAAGGCATCTGAAAAGATATCTGCTGCACTTTCAAAAAATGCAGTCAAAAAAAGTTATAAAAAAGTTCCCTACTACGAATTTGAAGAAAACGGCAAAAAAACAACGGTACTGTCTGCTGTAGGCCACCTTTACTCCCTTTCACCCAAGGACAGAAAACAGAAAAAACTGTTTGATGTTGAGTGGGTGCCCCTCTACGAGAAGGATAAAAAGAAGAAATACGTTAAAAGCTACGTTGATGCCATAAAAAAGTTTTCAAAGGGTGCTGATAGATTTGTGCATGCATGCGATTACGATATAGAGGGAACACTCATTGGATACAATGCCCTTAAGTATGCCTGTGGTGAGAAAAGCTTGGAAAACGCAGTGAGGATGAAATTTTCAACCCTCACAGAGGAGGACCTAATTGAAGCCTATGAAAACCCAATGGAAATAGATTTCAAACAGGTTGACAGTGGTATTACACGTCACGTTCTGGACTTCTTCTTTGGTGTGAACATGTCCAAGTACCTCACAGACTCGGTTATGAAAGCTACAAAACGGTACATACAACTTTCAGCAGGACGTGTTCAAACACCAACCCTTTCAATACTCGTTGACAGGGAAAAGGAGATCAATAAGTTTGTTCCTGTTCCTTACTGGCTTATAAAGGCTGATCTGGATGTTCCTAACGTTGAGGAGATCATAACTGCGGATCATAAGAAGGGCAAGATCATGGAGAAGAAGGATGCAGATGCCATCCTCTCAGAATGTGAAGGTAAAGATGCACTTGTATCCAGTGTGGATCTTAAAAAGACCAACAAAACCCCTCCAGTCCCATTCGATCTGGGTTCCCTACAGTCTGAAGCATATGCAGTTTTCGGATTCAGCCCAAGAAAGACCCAGCAGATAGCTCAGAACCTTTACACTGAAGGATACACTTCATATCCACGTACATCATCCCAGAAACTGCCAAAAAGTATAGGGTACGATAAGATACTCAAGAAGTTGAGTTACAACTCTGCATTTGGAAAACAGATCTCCAAACTCAAAAAACCCTACAAACCCAATGAAGGTAAGAAAAAGGATGAAGCACACCCTGCCATACACCCAACAGGCCTTCTTCCAAAGGAGATCAGCACGGATTACAGGAAGATCTATGAGCTTATAACCTACAGATTCATAAGTGTCTTTGGGGAAAAAGCTGTTTTAGAGACCATGAAGGCCAAATTGGAAATAGGGAAAGAGGAATTTTCATTCAGCAAGAAAAGAATGGCTAAAATGGGATGGCTTGAACACTACCCCTTCAAGAAAGTTGAAAATGATGAATTCCCTGATATCAGGAATGGGGAAACCCTCAAGGTCAAGGAAGTTCGGGCTGAAGATAAGGAAACCAAACCCCCAGCACGCTACAACCAAGCATCACTCATACGAGAACTTGAAAAGAGGGGTCTCGGAACCAAGTCAACGCGTGCAAACATCATAGACATTCTTTACAATCGAAAATACGTTGAAGGCAAAAAGATAGTTGTCAACGAGCTGGGAGAACACCTCATAGATACTCTTAAAAAGTACTCCAACAAGATCACAAGCGAAGAGCTTACAAGAGAGTTCGAAGAAAAGATGGGAGGAATAATGGAAGGCAACACCAAAAAAGATGAAGTTATCAAAGAGGCAGAGGTGGAAGTTGCATCCATACTTGATGATATTGAGAGTAACAAGCTGAAAATTGGTGAAGAACTCTACGCTGCATACAGGGAAAGCAGGGTTGTTGGAAAATGTAAGTGCGGTAAGAACCTCATATTGATAGATTCACCTAAGGGTGGCAGTTTCGTTGGATGTTCTGGTTATCCTGACTGTAAATCAACCTACTCCCTTCCAAGGGGTGCCAGCGTATTGAAAACAACCTGTGAAACTTGTGGCCTTCCAATGATATCCTTTGGAAAACCAAGGCAGCGTGCATGCCTAGACCCAAAATGTGGTAAGGATGGGAAAGAACCTACAAACGAGGTTGTTGGCAAATGCCCAGAGTGTGGAAGTGACTTAATAAAGAGATCAGGGCGTTACGGTGAATTTATAGGTTGTTCTGGATTTCCAAAGTGCAGGTTCACCCAGTCCATAGAAAAAGAGGATCAACAATGAGGGAATTAAATATATAATACTCCAAACTCTTTTTCTATAACTTTATTCTATTTTCCTGTTTTTATTTTAATCCAAATTTTATTCTTCTATTTTTAAGTTTAATTCATATTTTTTATTTAATATTCATAAAAAGAGTAATTAAGCTCAAAAAATGTAATTAGAGATATTTACTCAGTCATTTAAGTTCATTTCATGTTTTTTAATTCATTTTATGCACGTTAAATTGATTTTAGTTCTTGTTTTTATCATCAGTTTCTTTACTTGTATCCTCAAATATGAAGATTTCTTCAATGCTTGCATTTAGAACCACTGCAATTTTATGGGCAAGGTTAAGGGATGGATTGTACTTTCCCTTTTCAAGAAAGACAATGGTTTCTCTACGGACTCCAACTTTATCTGCAAGCTCTGCCTGTGTGAAGTCGTACCTTGCCCTGTATTCCTTGATACGGGTTTTCATTCCACATCCCCCTTCATCTGAAGGTAGGTGTTTGTGATGAGCATGGTTGAAACCATTACGAAGATGGTGACCCCAAGTAGTTCTGCAGGATCGTGCCATCTTCCAGCCCATTCCTGAGTTACAAGGAGAAAACATACAAACACCAGGGTTATGTACCATGAGTAAGTTGCTGCAGTTGTTCCTATCTTTCTAACCCTTTCATCTGCTGATGATTTCTCCATACCCATGTAGGTGAAGAATCCCGTCATTATAATGGTTATCCCCAGGAGAATTGCCACAGCAACAAGGTCGTTCATGGTCTTCAATATGATTAGGGCCAGAGAAGCTGCAATCAAGGTCACTGATCCAAGCCAGATACTTACCGTGTGCCATTTAAAACTTTTAAGCCATTTAAAACTGTTATTTTCACCATCTTTTGAGGATGCTTCTTTTGTCAGGGGTTGTAAGAAGAAGAGGAAGAAAACGAAGAATATGTAATAGGTTGGATCCTCCAGAACGTATCCTAAAATTCCTAAACATCCTAATATTCCCCAGTAAGCATTTATCTCAATTTTCATGATCTTTTCCTCCTTAAATTTATTTTTTTTATCTTGGTATTTCAGCGAGTATTCCATTCTAACTGTTCCTTTTTAGGTATCCCTGCTAGGATACGTGACCCATCCATGTTACATATTTCCAATAATTTGTTAGATTTATATAACACAATGTTAATTATATCTAACATAATTTTTATTTAAATGTTTCTATTGTGGAAATATTCTAAAAGAGCAATTAAACTTAAAGGCTATGATCCATTTAAAAAA
>JABNAD010000449.1_pt1 | contig 24754 bp, 15 predicted proteins | sample 7240381 | NCBI WGS metagenome assembly JABNAD01 (sample SAMN11332834, study PRJNA596920) | anaerobic digester metagenome | biome: digested sludge; isolation source: digested sewage sludge-derived enrichment culture grown on H2/CO2 | place: Germany: Goettingen
GGCTGCGCCTACACCCAGACCTGGACCGCCAACTATACCGACGCCTGTGGCAATGCAGCCACTCCGGTAAGCATTACCTATACCTGGATTGTGGATGTTGATGCTCCGGTATTTACCAATGCTCCGGCTGATATTACAGTGAATTGTAACGGTTCCGGAAATACCGGGGATCTCAACAACTGGCTGAACAGCGCAGTTGCTGAGGATATTTGTGGTGAGGTTACCATTACCCATGATTTTGAAGGGCTCAGTGATCTGTGTGGTGCAACCGGATCTGCAACTGTTACATGGACAGCTACAGATAACTGTGGTAACCAGGCAACAACAACTGCAACCTTCACCATAGTTGATACCCAGGCTCCGGAGTTAACCTGTCCTCAGAATATCATAGCTGAAACAGAGCCGGGAATGTGCGGTGCATGGATTGTAGTGCCCGTTCCTGCAGCCAGCGATGCTTGCGGGGAAGTTACCCTGGTGAATAATATTACCGGCACCAACAATGCAACAGGATCATATCCTTTGGGTGTAACTACCATTATCTGGACAGCTACCGACGAATGCGGCAATGTTTCAACCTGCAGCATGACCATCACCATCAATGATAATGAGGATCCTCATATTATTTGCCCGCAACATATTACGGTTAATAACGATCCCGGCGTATGTGAAGCATTTGTAAATGTTCCCCAGCCTATTGTAAGTGACAATTGTGAAATCCGCACCCTTGTAAATACTTACACCCAGACTGATGATGCCTCTGCAGTTTATCCTGTGGGTACAACAGTCGTCTGGTGGACAGTTGTGGATATGTCAGGCAATTCAAGTTCATGCTTTATGAATATTACGGTAATTGATGCAGAAGCGCCGGTTATTGTATGTCCTGAGGATATTGCTGTTAGCACTGATCCTGGTGTTTGTGAAGCGTATGTTACTGTTCCTCTGCCTGAAGTTTCCGATAACTGTGGTGTTGAGAACGTTACCAACAGCTTCAACGGCTCCGGTAATGCCAGCGGCACCTATCCGGTTGGAACTACCACCGTCATCTGGACCGTTACCGATGTAAATGGTCATATTGCTGAATGCTCCATGACCGTTATAGTATCCGATAATGAGCTTCCTGTAATTGAGTGTCCTGAAGATATCGCTGTTAACACTGATCCTGGTGTTTGTGAAGAATACGTTACCGTACCTCAGCCGGTTGTATCCGATAACTGCGGAATTGAATCTGTTGTAAACTCATACAATGGCACCGGTGATGCAAGTGGTATCTATCCGACGGGCACAACAACCATCAACTGGACAGTTGTTGATATCCATGGCAACCAGTCTGAATGTGTTATGACTGTCACCGTTACTGACAATGAACTTCCGGTAATTGTATGCCCTGAAGATATCACTGTAAATACCGATCCTGGCGTTTGCGAAGCCAATGTAACCGTTCCCCAGCCTGTTGTATCCGATAACTGCGGAATTGAACTTGTGGTGAACAGCTTCAACGGGACAGATAATGCAAGTGGAATTTATCCTACAGGTACAACCACCGTTGTATGGACAGTTACGGATATTCACGGATTGACTTCAACCTGTGAAATGATTGTGACTGTTACTGACAATGAGTTGCCGGTTATCGAATGTCCTGAAGACATCACTGTTGTTGCAGGAGCCGGATGTACTGCACTTGTTGAAATTCCTGAGCCTGTTGTTTCTGACAACTGTGGAATTGAGAGTGTGGTAAGCAGCACGGGCACTGCCGGCAGCATTGAACTGCCCGCCGGTATCCATGAGATTACCTGGACAGCCACCGATATTCATGGTAATCAGGCAAGCTGCAGCATGCTGGTTACAGTAATAGCCGGACCAATAGCCAATGATGACAATGATGTTACGGAAATGAATATTCCGGTATCGGTACCTGTTCTTGAGAACGATACAGATTGCGATAATAACATTGATCCTTCAACAGTAACCGTGATTACCAATCCTGCAAACGGATTCACCATGGTTGACCCGCAGAACGGAAATATTCTTTATACTCCGAATACCGGCTTCCACGGAACCGATACCTTTATCTACCGGGTATGCGACCTGAGCGGACTCTGCGATGATGCCACTGTAACCATCGTAATAGAAGGAGAAGATCCTCCTGCACCTATCTATCTTATTGCAGTTGCTGACCTGGATACTACCCTGGTGAATACTCCGAGACTGATAACCAATATGTTCAATGATATAGTCCCCGAAGGCATTACCGCAGGCATTGAAATCCTGACCCAGCCTTCAAACGGATATCTTGAACTCCATAGCGATATGACGGTGACTTACACTCCGGCAGCTGATTTCACCGGAATTGATGAGTTTACCTATATCCTCTATGATATCAATGGAGTTGCCATCTCCGACACCGCAGTTTCCGTGATCGTTGTGGTTCCGGATCCTGGTCGTGCCGAGATTATCATCTACAATGGCATAACACCGAATGGTGACGGCCGTAATGACAAATGGATAATCGACGGAATAGAAGAGTATGGTGACAATGAAGTCCTGCTTTTCAACCGCTGGAGCGACCAGGTGCGGTATTTCGAGAACTACAACAATACCTCGGTAGTATGGGACGGAACCAATAAGAATGGCAAAATGCTGCCTGACGGAACCTACTATTATATCGTCAAACTGAGGTCGGTGAATGAAATCTATACAGGCTGGGTGATTATTCACGGCAGCAAATGAGATACCGGAAGAGCGCCGGCCGTCAGCAGGAGGGTTTAAGGGGTTTGAATCCGATGCCGGCCGGTAGCTACCGGTAAATAAAAGGAAAACAAAAAAGGAAACAAGGAACAATTTTATAACAGCCAATAAAATGAAAAAGTCAATACTCATCATCGGACTGTTTCTGGTAACAGTAAGTGCCATGTCGCAGAGAGATGCACTTTACAGCCAGTTTATGTTTAACCGGTTGGTAATCAACCCGGGTTACACAGGAAGCCGTGATATGCTTACCATGACGCTGCTGAACCGTTACCAGTGGGTGGGGTTTGGCGATGGCGCACCCAGAACGCTCACTTTCAGCGCGCATTCTCCCCTGCGGAATGAAAATGTCGCGCTGGGCATGTATGTATATGCCGACCAGACCGGCCCTTTTACCGATGTCGGATTTATGGGCAATTATGCTTATCGTGTCCGCCTTTTCAAAGGAATTCTTTCATTAGGCCTTCAGGCAGGTTTCAACCAGGTGAATGTTGACTGGGATGCCCTGGAGATGCGCGACGGCGACGATGAAGTGATCCTCAACAGGCCAAAGAACAAGCTACAACCTGATGCAAATTTCGGGATCTACTATTATACCCGTTCATATTACCTGGGCGTTTCATCCAAGCAGCTGTTCGAAAGCCAGTATGGGAAAGTTGAATTTGAAAACGGACTCACCTCTTATGCCACGCTGGCCAGGCATTTTTATGGCATTGCCGGTCTGGCGCTGCCGCTCTCTGATAACATTGTTTTCCGACCGGGCATGATGTTTAAATACACCGCCAACGCCCCCCTTAATGTAGACCTGAATGCCAGCTTTCTCTTCAACGATGTTTTATGGGTCGGAGCATCCTACAGAACCAATAAGAATGCCATTACCAGCAAGAATGCAGTGGTATTCATGGTTGAATTAAACCTGACAGATAACTGGAGACTTGGTTATTCATACGATGCTTATCTTACTGAGATGAAAACCCATTCCCAGGGTTCACACGAGGTAATGATTTCTTATGACATGAACCTGTTTAAACCCAGATTATTGACTCCGAGGTATTTCTGAGGAGGCGGATGAAGTGAACAGGAATGCTAAAAAAGAATTAAAGAATTAAATTATGAAAACTAAATATCTGGTCCTGCTGATTTCGGTTGCTGTTTTGATCAACCCTCAGCTTTTTGCACAAAAATCCAAGGCCGACAGATTCTATAACCGCTTTGAATATGCAAAAGCAATCCCTTATTACGAGAGATTGGCACAAAAGCAGAATAAGCATGAAGTATACGCCATCGCAAGGCTGGGCGATTGCCACCGTTTGATCAGCAATTTTGAAACTGCAGCTTCTTACTACGAAAAACTTGCTGTTGCAGGAGTAAATGATGCCACTGTTTATTTTAATTACGGGCAGGTATTACGGAGCATGGGTAAGTATGATGAAGCTGCAACGCAGTTCCAGCGCTATGCGGCAATGAATCCGGAAGATCAGAGAGGTGCACTTTTTGCCAGGTATAGTACCGAAGTGAAAACATGGGCTGAACCTGAATTCGTATATGAATTATTCAATGCAGGAACAGTAAATTCTGAATATGCTGATTTTTCACCGGTCTATATGAATGACGGAATGGTTTTCACTACCGACCGTATGGCTCAGTCGGGCGAGAAACGTTATGGCTGGACCATGGCTTATTATCTTGACCTGTTTTTTGCCCGGATGGAAGCTGATGAGCAGTCAGGCATTATGGTTCCGGGAAGCCCGTCGGTTTATTCCAGCCGGATTAATCAGGCATACCATGACGGACCGGCCACTTTCTCAAGTGACTTTAATACCTTGTATTTTACAAGGGTGAGTCGAAAGGCCGGTGAACTGGATTCAACAAGATATTATACCAACCGCCTGAAACTTTTTTCAAGCAATGCTGAAGATGGAAAGTGGAGCGATCCTGTTCCATTCTATCTTAACAGCGATGCCTATTCTGTGGGACATCCTGCTTTGTCGGCTGACGGGCAAATCCTTTATTTTGCTTCTGATATGCCAGGCGGATTTGGAGGCACTGACCTTTACCTTGTGAAACGTCAGGGCGATGCCTGGGGCCCGGCTGAAAACCTCGGGGCAACCATCAATTCTTTTGGTAATGAAATGTTCCCTTATGTTTATAAGGACAGTGTCTTATATTTCTCTTCAGACGGACATGCTGGGCTTGGCAGTCTTGATATCTTCAGCTCGGTGAAAGATGGCGAAAACTGGGGAAAACCTGAGAATATGAAAGCTCCGGTAAACTCACCTGCCGATGATTTCGGGATCGTTTTCCATAGTAATGGGACCGAGGGTATGCTCAGCTCAAACAGGCCCGGTGGTAAGGGTCAGGATGATATTTATCTGTTTAAGGTCAGCGAAAGGATTCCAGATTCCGTGCTGATCGCCGGTTTGGTCAGGGACAAGGAAACAATGGAAGTGATGCGGAATGCAACCGTTTTTATGCTGAACACAATGACTAATGAGGTACTTGTATTGAAAACGGATGATAACGGAAAATATACTGTTAAAATTAAAAGAGGCGCTTCATTGCTGTTTAAAGGGATTAAGGGCGGCTACTATCCAGATTGCATTAACCTGGAACTCGGAGCAGAATCTAAAGAAGCTGAAATTGAAAACCGGGACCTGCTCCTTGCGAAGTACAAGGTTGACCAGATTTTCGTCCTTGAAAACATTTATTACGATTTTGACAAATGGAACATCAGACCGGATGCCGCCGCTGAACTTGACAAAGTGGTTACTTTCCTTACCGAGAATCCTGATATCCTTGTCGAACTGGGCTCACACACCGATGCCAGAGGAAGCTTCAAATACAATGAACGGCTTTCTGACCGCAGGGCTGAATCTGCAGTAGATTACATTATTTCCCGCGGAATTGCCAAAGGGCGTATTACTGCCAATGGTTACGGAGAATACAAACTGGTAAACAAATGTGCTGACGGGATAGAATGCAGCGAAGAAGAACATCAGCAAAACAGACGTACTGAAATAAAAATTTCAGGTGCCGCTGCAACCGCGGATGCCGGATCACAGGAACCACTGAATAAATATCAGGCCGGACAACATCTGCAACTGCAAGATTTTAATGAGGACTTCTTCAAAAACTGCGGAGGTACAGGTTCAGGGAACGAACTTCCCATTTACACCCCCAAAGAATAGACTTTTTCCTGATTCGCAACGGATTGCCGCAAGAATCAGCTTACATCGCCCCCTAAGTTTCCTTTATATTTGTTTTCCCGCAGAAGGGCCTGTTTCCGGGCCCTTCTGCAATTTTTACACCAAAGGTATTCTGCCCGGAAATAATGGTAAGTACAGGGATCCTCCGGAATGACTGTATGCTTTTTGCTGCCGGGATCCACTCAGTTTCAAAAACCCTCAGGCAGATTGAATTAGCTGGGTTCTGAAGGCATTTTCCGCTTAAGTTATAAATCCGGTTATTTCAGACGGAAGGTCTGAATAAACTGAGATCCGTAGTTGTCCTGAAGATACCGGACAAGTTTGCAGAATTGTGCTTGAATACGGCCGATGCTGGTAATCACGATGATGAAAATAGAGCAATTTCACCTTCGGCAAAAAACACCTAAATCTAATTGAAAACAGTTAAAGGATTGATTCATAATCATTATTGTTCGGTTAACCTTTGGAAGGAGTTATGAGATTGCCTTCGGTGAGCTCTTTTTGGTCGGTTCTTCACTTCACTACGTTACGTTCAGAATGACAATACATTAACGATAATCAAAGGGGGCTTGGTGGCGGTAAAGCCGCCACCAAGCCCCCTTCCTCTCAAACCCATGTAAATCAATGTCAATCTGAGCGTTAGCGAAGAACCGATCCGTCAGGGGCGGAGAGCTCACCGAAGGTAATTTCATAATTAACCGGACAACAGTGATTCATAATTTAAAAGTTGTTGAAATATCCCTGAGAGTCCGGAAAACCCCTGATCTTGTGGTCCCATTATTATAAGCAGGATAATTGCCTGATTTCAGCAAAGCTTGTTTTATCAGCCGGGAGAAAAACATTAAAAAAGCCCGTAACTGAGTTACAGGCTTTACAATGTTTTCGGAATGTTTTATCCGGCAAGCGTAAACTTGATGGGCATATTGAACTGCACACGAACAGGTTTTCCGCGCTGTTTACCGGGGTTCCATTTGGGCATGGCCTTGATCACGCGGATGGCTTCTTCGTCGCAACCGCCACCGATACCGCGGAGTACCCTGACATCGGTAACCGAACCGTCACGCTCAACAACGAAGGTAACGTAAACCGTTCCCTGAATGCTGCTTTCGCGTGCCATCTGAGGGTATTTGATATTTTGCTGCAGAAAACGGATCCTCGCCTCATCACCACCCGGGAAACTCGGGGCATCTTCCACAACCATGAAGATCTCAGCCTCAGCAACCTCTTCTTCTTCGGTCACTGCAGGAGGAACATAAGCAGGGATTTCTGTCAGCTGTGAAGCCTCTGCATCGATGGAAATATCATCTTCCACCTCAACGTCATCCTGAACAATATTGATCAGGGTGGTTGTTGGAGGCGGCGCAGGGGGTGGGGGAGGTTTGTTCTGCTGAGTGATCTCGATCATCTCATCCTCAATATTTTCGACCTGACGTGCACCAAGATCAAGCTGTTGCTTGTCGTAGGTTTTCCATTCGAAAGCTACGAGAACTGCTGCAAGCGCGACAATCAGTCCGATCTGAACAAAGAACGTGCGTTTGCGTTCCAGGTCAGCTTTCGGGGTCTTTTTTGCTTCCATATATTTAACTGATAAGTAGTTACACTTAACCTTACTGCCTTTAAACAGCAGTGTGCTAAATTAGTTATTTTTTCAGTCGGCCGGTAATTTTTTTTGCTTTTTCTTGCGGTAATGAAAAAAAATCAGCCATCCCAGTGAGATGCCGGCGAAATCAGCAATGGTATCATACACATTTCCGCTTCTGCCCAGAGGTAACATTGCCTGAAGCAATTCGGTTATTATCGCCAGTAAAATGCTGAATGCAAGCACCATTCCGGTAATATAACGTTTGCTCCGGCCCGGATATTGTTTGAAGAATCCGCTGAATAGCAGCAAAGCAAGTACAGAAAACAGAAAGACATGTATCAGCTTGTCCGGTGAAAACAGATTCCAGAAACTGCCAACCCTGGGGATATAATTACCCGGTAAAAGGGTCAGCACTAAAATAACAACCGTCCATAAAATGGACGGTAGAAAATTTTTGGTTTTCACTGGCATACCCGGAGAGCAGTCAGGCGATCTGGAATCAGGCACCGATCAGGTCGACGTAAGCAGCTGCATCGAGCAGTCCGTCTGCTTCCGACGGATTGGTCATTTTAAGTCTGATGATCCAGCCTTCCCCGTAAGGATCCTTATTGATCAGCTCGGGTGCGCTGTTTAATGCATCGTTGAATTCAAGGATTTCTCCAGAAACGGGGAGGAACAAATCACTGACAGTCTTTACTGCTTCGATGGTACCAAAGGTTTCATGCTGGTCAAGCGTTTCCCCTACAGTCTCAACTTCGACGAAAACAATATCCCCGAGTTCACCCTGGGCATATTCTGTTACCCCAACAAGCGCAGTGTCGCCTTCAATCTTAATCCATTCGTGATCCTTTGTGTACTTCAGATTGCTTGGAATGTTCATGATTTTTATGTTTTTTAATTGATGCCGTATCGGGGTCAAAATTACTAAAACACTTTTGAATTCAAATTAAAATCGGGATTATTATCTTTCACTCAGGGTTTATTACGTAAATTGGTGAAAAAAGCTGGATATCAGCAGTATAAGCAGGTGATTCTGCCCTCTTCAATGCCGGTATTCCGGATGCAGTGCCCATGAACACCTTTGAAACGGCCGCTCCATAAATGAGAAAAGGCTGCAACAAGGCAGCCTTTAAGCATAAAGAGTTATCACTTACTGCGCGAGGGTGAATCTCAGGCTTACACCGGCATTGGTTGTTGAGTTGGGAAACTGTGAGGAAACGAACGGGTTGGTGATCGTTTTATCAAAGAACAGGCGCACATTAAACCGCTGGTTGATTACGTAATCAGCTGAGGAGTTGATGGAGACCATTCTGTTTCCTGTTGAAATCTGATTGATTTCTTCATCGAGCCGGCGCAATACCGTTTTGTTGTCCCTGACCGAAAGGTCAAGTTTGACATTCAGGTCGCTCTTCAATTGCTGCCTTCTGCCGCCGCTTGAGAGGTTCAGTTTAACATCCTTGAAGCGGTATCCCACCCCGATAATCAGCTCGTTGCTCCGCACTTCGGTCACCTGGTTGTTGACGAAACTCAATTGCAGTGAACGGGATTTCTTGATTTCAAACCTTGAAAGCAAACTATTATTCCAGGTCATGTCGAAATTGATCAGCGGGCTGAATTGTTCGGTGATGGCGATAGCATCGATCTGGTTTTTCGGAATGAAATTCTGATTGAAGTCCAAAGCGGACTGGAAACCAAGGTTTTCAAGATAATCCACATTCGATACGTAGTTGCCTATGGAGTATGTGGACAAATAGGCATGAGAAATCGTCAGATTCTTCAGGTATTGTTTGAAATAGGGTATTTTACTCAGTCCCGTGTATGAAAATCTCCAGTTGGGGATGGGGATTTTCGGGAAGGGCGAGAGTGAAACTTTCATCGGGTCGCGACCGGTGTAAGCAGCTATAAATGCCGGGATAATGACATCCTGTGATCCGCTCCCGTAACCGGAAGGGAAGGAGTCGGTAAGCATGGAATTCGGGTTCAGTTCACTCAGCCTTTTCGCAATGATGATGCGATAATCCTTGAAGTTCTCAAATACTTCATTGATGTTTTCATCCCCGTCTTTTTTGAAAGCCGTTTTCAGGGTATAGAACGATATGCTGAATGAACCCCTGTCCTGCGGGGAGGTTGAAGTGAATTCCCCGTTTGCATTGGCCTTGAAGTATTCCTGGTAAGCGAATGATTGCTTCTTCTCAGCGGTAAATTCCACCCTGAACTCTGGGAAAGGTTCATAGGTAACCCTGGCGTTCAGGTTTTTTGTGGCCCGGGTGATGTAAGCGCTGTTAAGCAGGGTGTCCGTTGTCAGCCACTGATTACGCACAGCCCTTGACCTGATGTCTTCCTGGCTTCCGAAAGCGAAGCCGAAGCCCGGAGCCATGTCGGTAAGTCTGCTCCCAAGGATGTCGGGCTGAGGGGTAAATCCGGGTAAAAGGGTACCCTGCGATTCAGCGTAGGTGAATTGAACATCCTTGATACCGATAATCAGTTTAACGATGCCGATACCAAGCGCTTTGGCGATCTGCGGGGATTTTTTTGCTGTGGTATCTGCCTGGGCTGCTGTCTGCTGTTGGTCTGGTTCTTTCGGGGCCTGACGCGCGCCCTGTCCCGGGCGTTGTGGTGTCTGGCTTCTTCCCTGTTGTCCTATTTTGCGCAGAAAAGCCGATTTGTTGTAAAGATTGGTCATCCTGGCGCTACCATTGATGTTGATGGTGTTCGAATTTTCAATGGTATTTCCCATAATCGACTGAATGGACCTTGGCGATGCTTCCCAGCGGAAAGTGCTGGCATACCTGGCATTCAGCGAAATCCAGTTCAGCAAGGGAATTTTATTGATGGGCACGATGTAATTCAGGTTCATGTTCTGCGTGAAGCGGTTCATGCTTCCGAAGTTCATGATCTCGTCCCAGATGGAGTCCCGCTTGGCCTGCCAGTCATCCGCGGTCCGGTTGATCTGCCCGGGAGGTTCGCTGATGTAAGCGTTGGCATTGGCCTGATACTCCAGTTTCAGCGATTGCGCAAGGTCAAACTTAAGGTCATACAGCCTGTTCCAGTCCCAGCTTTTGGTGAAAGTAGGCTCGAGAATGATCAGTGCATCGCTCTTATTCCGCAGCAGCCGTTCATTGTATTGCCTGTTCATATCCGTTCTGAATCCGAACATCTTGGGCATATAGAAGAAGTTGAAATCCTTGATGATCGCCAGTGACTTACTCTGCAGGAATTTTACATTCTGGAATGGTTTGACCGGTTTGGGATTATAAAGGAAGTTATATCCTATTCCGCCCCTGAACTGCTTACGGCTGTCGTATTCAATGTCGATGTTCCTGTGGAATATCTCAGAGTAAGCGTAGGTAAAGTCGAAATTCTCGATGTCATAAATGCGCGTTTTGCCCTGTGCGCCAACTTTTTCCTTGCGCATATTCACAAAGTTGATGTTGGTTCTCCGGGTGATATCCTGCACCTTGTTTCTTACCGAATCCCTTTCATTCCTTTCAAGGTCATTCATCACCTCGCTCATCAGGATGTCCGGATCCAGCGGATCGTATTTCGGGGTCATGCGCATTTCGGAATAGTCGATGTGCATCGGGATTTTGATACCTGCTTTTTCCGGAAAGAACTTGCCAAGCTGAATATTGGTGGCCACATCGACCTGCCCGATGGCTTCCTGCTGCCTTTCATTTACCTTTTTCTCGATGCTTCCAAAACCGGCGGTGGAATAACTTCCCGAAAGCACAACGTTCCCGAGATCAGCAAGGTTGGCGGCGATCCTGGCCGTGGCGGCAAATCCGCTCTTCTCGTCAAAATCAGTAAGGCGTAACTCATTCACCCACACTTCCACACATTTGGATTCTCCGTCATCATTGTCAGTAATAAACTGCTTCTTCGGATTTCTGACGCCGATCATAAACGCTTTTACATCGCTCATGCTGGGCATACCCACCACGGTAATCCGGTTTTCGCCGTCGTAAACCTCGTAGGGGGTCATTACCGTGACCATCGATCCGGGGCGTCCCATGGCATCATTGCGCTGCTGCTTGGCTTTAACCAGTTTGTCCAGCTCTATGTCCAGCCGGTTGGCATCGGGCCAGATCAGGCCGGGATTGGCAGCAGTGGTGTACCACGGAGTCATCTCCACGGGAACTTCATACTCATAATAGTTTTCTGTGAAGTCGGAACCCATCCTGATAAAGACCGTTATATCCCCTTTTGCCAGTTCCTGGTTTTCAATGGCTTTTTCGGCATGGATGTACATCTTGAGTTTTTTGTACTGCCTGAAGTCAAAGTCTGTGGTCTTATAAGTCCCTCTTGCATCGCCGTCAAGGAGGTTACATACTTTCAGTACCATGGCCTGCTCATTCAGGCGCTGATAGTTGGTGGTTCCCACGTTGATCTCGCGCTCAATGTCAGGCGGCAGCACATAGGGGATGGGAGAACGGCTGCCATTCTCTTCGATACTGACGGTAGAAATATCGAAGGAGGTTTCGCTCTGGTTGGGATTGGGGATATATTCGCCCGGAGCAAGCAGGTTGCTGTAATATTTCCTCCACTCGCCCCGTACCAGTTCAAGGGTGGCAAACCTGAGGACAACCGGCTGGTCAAAATTCCGGAGGAACATACGCATAAAACGGATGCTTTTGAAGTCCTGGATATTTCCGACAACCTCGTCGGGACTCTGAACGGGAACTTTAAACTGGTACCATTTTACATTGCCTCGTTTGCCGTTTTCAAGCGGGATGTCTCCGGCATTGAAAATATCGGTAATGTAGTTTTCCCCGATATTCATGCGGTCGGGGGTCAGCCTGATTTTGTACTGGAAGTAACGTTCCTGCTCATTCAGGGTATTGTCGCGGTTGATATCTTCCACATTGGGCAGGGTGGTGGCCTGTGTCTGAAACTGTTCGTTCGATTGTTCCGTGGCCGGGGAGTTGCCTTCAACGCCGTTATACATTTTGTAACGTTCGATCACGCTGCTGTACTTCGGATCGTTATCATAATCCGCCCCCCTGAAGAAGTGATAATTATCTCCCGAAGGGTCTTCAAAGGCCTGTTGGTAGGCTGCTGAAGATGTCCCGTACTGGTTGGCGATCACCTGAAGATAATCCTCATCAAAGAAACTACGCTCATCGGCATCCGGCAATCCATCATAGCCGACATCTTGGAAAGGCCTTGCCGCGATGTCGTTGTCGAAGGCATTTACCAGTGCCTGCAGGGTAGGTACGCGTCCCCAGATGGTGGTATCCACATTCTTAACTTCAGCGGAAACCGGAAGTCCGTTCTCATAACTCTTTCTTCCGTCACGCAGAATATCTTCAGAAATGTCTCCCAGGTTAAAATAAAGGTCTCCGCCATTGTGCAGGGTGTCTTCGGAGAAAGGATCCATCAGCCAGAATTCGATATACTCAACGTTGGCGGCTTCGAAGTCGGTGGATTCGATTTTGCGCATAATTCCGCCCCAACGTGTTCTGGGAAAGAGCAATGACCCGTCCTCGGCAAGCCCGCGTGATAAGCTACCGGGCAATACATCATAATTGTAAGGTCCGCGCTCTTCGGGGAAGAAGGCGAGATTGAGCACGGGCAGGTTCATGGGCTGACCGTTGGGGGGATCGGCATTGGGGAATACTTCGCTTTCGCGGACCAGCCTTACGGAGTTGCGCGATAATTCATCTTTCGATACATTTTTCGGCCTGAGGTTGCTGTTGCGGTCGTAGAACAAAGGATCAATGGTGTACCAGGCCAGTTTGGCGCGGTTGAAACCATAAGCAAGTCCCGTGCCCTGGGCGGCCTCGGGGAACATATCGCGGCTGGTCTGCCCCTGCGGAGTGCTGGCCAGAAACCAGGTACCTACGTTTTTAAGGTCAATAGTCGATTTGGCACCCTCAAAATCATCGATGTATGAAGTTCCGGTCTTACCAACGGCGCGGGAATGCCCCGGGATAAAGTGGGCAAATTCACCGTTGAACTGAATCCTCGAGATGGTTTTGGTACTGTAGAATGGCAGCTTGTCGATCAGTTTGGTGAGGGCCATCGACTCGGTCTGGTAGTTGAAATCAAGCCCCCACATGGTATTGGAAATCGGTTCCTGACCGAAGTTTGTTTTCTGGGTCAGCGGGCGTTCGTGGAGGTTCAGCAGGGTTGCCCCGATGATGAAATCGTTGTTTACCTTATAGTCTACATGCATACCCATCATGGTCTGGGTTTGCAGGTTAAAGGTGGCGTTGTTTTCAAGCGAAATGCTTACCGGGGTTCCTGAATTGAGGATCCCCTCGTTGATGATTTTCACGCGTCCCAGCGTATAATCCACGGTATAGTCAACATTCTCTGTGAGCGGAATTCCTCCTGCAGTAACGCGCACGGAGCCCTGAGGTACATTCAGCGCATTGAGCGAAATCTCGGAACCTGAGGATGATTTATATTGTCCTTCAAGGATATATCTGTTTTTATCCGGATATTGCTGCGCCCCGCTTTTGGTAAGGGTGTAAAGCGAGTCGTAGCAGTATTTATCGGCCAGCTGCTGATTGTCGAGCTTTTTCCTGAGGTAACTGCCGAATGGCTCCCTTACGGTGAAAAAGACCCTTCCGTTTGAAGCCTGGATGGTTCCGCCCTGTCGGGCGGCATTGTCGATAAAGTCGAAAATACCGTCATGTGGCGGGTTTTGCTGAGGATCAAGATTGTCGAAATTAAACAACCTGAGCAGCGGAATGCCCTTTACCCCTTCAGGCCCATCGGTATAATAACCGGTAGGCACGGTGTTCTCATTGCCCGAATAGAGGATATTCAGGATAAAATCTTCGCGGTTAAGCTGGAATGCCCCGATGTTGTATACATTCTTCATCATCAGGTTCCACATGGGAATTTTGGTGTTGAGGGCGGTACTTTTGAGCAGTTTTACCATCAGGGTTCTGGGAGAGGAAATGCCCTGGTCGGAAAACTCACCGACCTGGAATATGCTGTCCTGGCCAATCACGGTATACTGATAAGCTACTGCAAGGACCTGGTCTGGATTAAGGGTGCTGTTAAGCGAAATAAATCCGAGTTTTGAATTAAAAGTGTATTCGCTTGGATTAAGTTTACGGGCATTTTCAACTTTTTCGAAATCCAGTCCCGACACGTAGCCAAATGGAGATCCGGTGAGGTATTGCGTTACCCTGTTGATGTCGCGGATATTGGTGGTGTCGAAGCGGCTGAGCAGGTCGTTCGATTTATTATCAGGGTATGAAGCGCCGGGGCGCGGGGCAATGCTTTGGTTATATGGGACCTTTTCCCCGAGGTCCATCAGGGCGACAAGGTTGCGGTTATCGGTCACCGCCGGCCCGATGTTGGTAATCCAGACTTCGATTTTGGTAATGTTGATGTTGGAATTGACAATGGGGAGTTTGCTCAGCGCATTGTCATAATTGTCAACGAAGTACTGGGCGAGGAAGAAGTGTTTGTTTTCTTCATAGTCGAGGGCCCGTACGCTGAACTTGCTGGTCTGGGCGCCACCCTGCACGGTGATGGTCGAGGTTTCGCTTTTCTGCTGGGAGAATACCCCGGTTACCGTGGCACGGCCGAACTGCATCTGGGTTTTCAGTCCGAAAAGGCTCTGGCTTCCGGTAATCAGGGTGCTGTTGAGCGGAAAGGTGACATCACCGGCTTCAATCAGTTTGATGATCTCGTCTTCCTTGCCTTCGTACTTGAGTTTCAGCTTGTTTTCAAAATCAAAGGTAGCTTCAGTATTGTAGTTGGTATTGAATTCAATTTTATCGCCGATCTTGGCCATTACGCTCATCTGGATGCGCTGCTGAAAATCGAAGTTGGTGGTGCGGCGCTGGCGGATGTCGAGCACGGGATCGTCGCGGCGGTTGGAGAGGATGCCAAAGGTAACTTCGGCGCTTCCCTGCGGACGGATGTCAATGGTGTTTCCTCCGAAAATCCTGTCGAACACCTGACCGCCAATATGTATCTGGGGGATTATCCCTGTACGTGAGACGCCCCCGGAAGCGACGGATTTTTCGCGCCAGTAACTCTTGAGTGATCGGTCGAGGTCCAGTTCCTTAAATTCATCAAAGGTGAGCGTGGTTGGCGAAGAAAGCGGCACAGCCCCTGCTTTCCTGACAATGCTGTAAGTGTTGGTGGCCGGGTCGTAAATGATTTCTTCCGTGAAGTTGGAAGTATTGCCAAGGAAGAGTTTATTCTTATCAGAAGGTTCAGGTAAGGTTCCGGGTTCCGTGTCCGGGATAGGATATGGCAGGGTTCCACCGGGTTTCGTGGTATCGGGCGGGGATGCAGGGAGTGTTTCCGGCCCGGTTATTCCTGAAAGATCATAGGGAACCGGTATTCCCCAGGCAATGGAAACAACAAAAAACAGTGCAAAAAGTCGGATAAAGTATTTTATTGTGCGCTCCAAGTAATTCAGTGTTTTGTATGTGTGTGATTACTGCCTGAATCGTCGGGATAACCTGCCTCTTAATGCTTCCGGAAGAGCCTTTGGTTATCTCAACGGTTTACCAGGGTGTTGCGTGTATTTATAATATTCTGAGGGCATGCTTGATGAGTTGTTCCACAGTCAGCGAGGTGCCTTCTTCTTTTAAAATCCGGTCAATGGTCTTCTCTGCCAGCGCTTTATTGAAGCCAAGCATCGACAAAGCAGATAACGCCTCTTCCTTCTTTGTATTGTGTGTGCTTCCCAAAATTTCTCTGAAGCCCTGACCCTTTCCGAGTTTATCTTTCAGGTCGATGATGATGCGCTGGGCCGTTTTGCCGCCTATGCCTTTAACCCGCTGCAAAACAGGCACATTGCCAAGAATAATGGCTTCAGTTACTTCTTCGGGGGTAAGTGAGGAGAGGATAAGCCGTGCAGTTCCCGCCCCAACCCCTGAAACTGAAATCAGCTGCCGGAAAAGCTGGCGTTCCTCTTCGCGGGCAAAACCGTACAGCACCATCGCATCCTCCTTCACGGCAAGGTGCGTAAGCAAACGGCAGGATTCAAGGTCCTTGATCTGGGAATAGGTGTTCACCGAAATGGAGATGTCATAGCCTACGCCCCGGCAATCAATCACCACTTCCGCCGGATTGATACCGGCTATTTTTCCTTCGATAAATGCGTACATAAACAGGGCGCTTATCTGTTAACCGACAAAAATAGAGATATTTGTTGAATTGGTAATTATTTTCCTCCAACCGCAATGAAATGAATGGTTTATTTATCTGAAAAGTAATTTGATTTCCGGGTGCAGTTTTATATATTTGTTTTATAGTTTCCTGATCGCTCTGAACCATCAATTAATTCCACACTTATGAAGACCCCATTGAGTAAAAAGAACGCCCTGGCCTATCATGCCGAAGGAAGGCCCGGCAAAATAGAAGTCATTCCCACCAAGCCCCACCACTCCCAGTATGATCTTTCACTGGCATATACCCCCGGAGTGGCGGAACCTTGTCTTGAGATCAAAGCCAACCCGGAGGATGTATATAAATACACGGCCAAAGGCAACCTGGTGGCTGTTATTTCCAATGGCACCGCCGTGCTGGGCCTCGGAGATATCGGTCCGGAGGCCGGCAAGCCTGTGATGGAAGGCAAAGGCCTGCTGTTTAAGATTTTTGCAGATATTGATGTGTTTGATATTGAACTCAGCGACAAATCCGTTGAAGGGATGGTCAATACCATAAAATCGATTGCCCCTACTTTTGGCGGAATCAATCTTGAGGACATCAAGGCCCCGGAATGCTTCGAGGTGGAAGACCGGCTGAAAGAACTGCTGGATATTCCGCTGATGCATGATGATCAGCATGGCACAGCGATTATTACCTCGGCCGGGTTGCTGAATGCGCTTGAAATCAGCGGGAAGAAAATTGATGAAATCAGGGTGGTGGTGAATGGCGCGGGGGCGTCTGCCATTTCATGTTCCAAATTGTATCTTTCCCTAGGGGTGAAACCGGAAAACCTGGTGATGGTTGACTCAAAGGGGGTACTCAACAAAAAGCGCACGGATCTGAATCCCTGGAAGCAGAAGTTTGTCACCGGACGTGATATCAATACCCTGGCTGAAGCCATGAAGGATGCCGATATGTTTCTGGGACTATCGGCTCCCGGGGTAGTTACGCCCGAAATGCTGCTCAGCATGGCAGCGTATCCCATCGTTTTCGCGTTGGCAAATCCGGTACCTGAGATATCCTATGAGCTGGCAACGGCTACCAGGAGCGACCTGATCATAGGAACAGGACGTTCTGATTTCCCCAATCAGGTAAACAATGTACTCGGCTTTCCATATATTTTCAGGGGCGCGATGGATGTGCGTGCCACCACCATCAACGAGGAGATGAAACTGGCCGCGGCACATGCCCTGGCTGATCTTGCCAAGCAACCGGTACCGGAGGAAGTGAACATAGCCTATCAGGTGACCAACCTTAAATTCGGCAAAGATTATATTATCCCAAAACCCAATGATCCCAGGCTGATCACCCATATCGCGCCGGCTGTTGCCAAAGCGGCTATGGATACCGGCGTGGCGCGGAAACCCGTCACCGACTGGGATGCCTACCGCGATGAACTGGGTAAACGGCTGGGACTGAGCAATCCGCTAATCCGGCAGATCAAGGCAAGGGCCAAAAAGAATCCAAGGCGGGTGGTATTTGCCGAAGCCGAAAATTACAAGATCCTCAAGGCTGCTGAAATCGTTGTGGAAGAAGGTATTGCCATTCCGATCCTGCTGGGTAGCCGCGATGTTATCTTAAGGCTTATCAGTGAACACGACCTTGAATTACATGATATTGAAATCATTGATCCACGGTCGCCTGAGGAAAATGAACGGCGCGAATCCTTTGCCGTACAGTTTTTCGAAAAACGCAAACGCAGGGGCGTCACCATGAATGCGGCACGCGATATGATGACGCACCGCAACTACTTCGGTCCCAGCCTTGTTGAGAACGGTTATGCCGATGCCATGATCTCCGGCCTCACCAGCAGCTATCCTGCTACCATACGCCCTGCGCTAAGGATCATCGGTAAAAAGAAAGGGACTTCCATCGTGTCAGGTATGTATATCATGCTAACCAAAAAGGGGCCGATTTTCTTTGCCGATACTACGGTGAATATGAATCCCGATGCCGATAAACTGGTCGAAATCACCAAACAGGCCGCCGCTACCGTTAGGCAGTTTAACATTGAGCCAAGGATTGCCATGCTTTCTTATTCCAACTTTGGCTCTGTGGAAGGGAATATTCCCATCATAGTGAGGACTGCGGTGGAAAAGCTGCATAAAGAATGTCCCGATCTGATCGTGGATGGCGATATGCAGGCCAATTTTGCCATCAACAACGATCTGCTGCGCGAAAACTTCCCTTTCTCCAAGCTGGCTGACGGACCGGCCAATACACTGATTTTCCCCTACCTGACAGCCGGTAATATTGCTTACAAGCTGATTCAGGAGTTGGGAGGCGCCGAAGCCATCGGGCCTATTCTTATGGGCCTGAGTAAATCGGTCCATGTTTTACAGATGGGCTCAAGTGTTTCTGAGATTGTAAATATGGTAACCATTGCCGTAATTGATGCTCAGCGGAATGAATCAACCTGATATGGTTGTCAGACCGTAATTAATTCAACGGTTTCTTACTCATGTTAATATCTAAATTATTACTTTTGTTCGGTTATTCCGGATAACCGGATCTGGTATCTGAAAACCGGGGAAATTTTAAATTTTATAATATGAAAAAGATCACTGTAATTGGCGCCGGAAATGTAGGCGCAACCTGTGCAAATGTTATAGCACATAAAGACCTTACCCGTGAAGTTGTACTGGTGGATATCAAAGAGGGCGTCGCCGAAGGAAAGGCGCTGGATATCTGGCAGACCTCTTCCATCAATAATTTTAATACGCGGGTAGTCGGGGTTACGAATGATTATCTTAAAACCAAGGGTTCCTCAATCGTGGTAATTACTTCCGGGCTGCCCCGTAAGCCGGGCATGAGCCGCGACGACCTTATCAAGACCAACGCCGCCATTGTGAAGGATGTTACCGAGAAGGTGGTAAAATACTCGCCGGAAGCGATCATCATCGTGGTTTCAAACCCGCTTGATGTGATGACTTATGCCGCCTACAAAGCCGCCCGCAAGCATTCGAGCCGCGTGTTCGGGATGGCTGGTATCCTCGATACCGGGCGTTACAAGGCATTTCTGGCCGAAGCGCTTGATGTTTCGCCCAAGGACATTCACTCGCTGCTGCTCGGCGGGCACGGCGATACCATGGTTCCCCTGCCCAGGTTTACCTCTATTGCCGGTATCCCGGTAACTGACCTGCTGAATAAAGAGGAAATCGACAAGATTGTGGAGAGGACCAAGAAAGGCGGCGGAGAGCTGGTAAACCTGATGGGGACCTCGGCCTGGTATGCGCCGGGAGCTGCTGCCGCCCAGATGGTGGAAGCCATTGTGGACGATCAGAAGCGGATTTTCCCGGTATGTGCATTGTTAGACGGCGAATACGGACTTCATGATGTCTATATGGGCGTTCCGGTAAAACTGGGATCCAGGGGCATCGAAGAGATTATTGAACTGAACCTGAACAAGGAAGAGAAGAAAATGCTGGAAGAATCTGCCAATTCGGTGAAAGGCGTTATGAAGGTACTTGATGATATGAACCTTTTTGAAGATTGATTCTCATTGATACCCTGAATTTATTGAACGGCGGGATCCCCTGCCGTTTTTTTATCCGCCCGGCTTTCAGGAGAAACAAACTATGCCTTACAACCGGCCCTAATGCAGCGCCGGCGCCAGTGTATATATAAAAACCGGAATGGATCGTTTAAGAATCTCTGTGTTTTTGCATACTATATGAATCACCCTTAGGATGATCATTTGCAATTTCTGCTTCAGTCAGTTAGCGAGTTGACAAAATCCTCAAAAAGTAATATTTTTTCACTTTTGCTTTTATTGAAAAGCAGGTGTTCAAAGTCCCTTTGTTTTTGCTTTAAATCGGTGATTTTCAGAAGTTCTTTTGTAGCTTGTTTCAGATGCTGCAAATTATTGATTCCACAGCGTTCTGACAAGAAAGCATAATCAGGGCTGGTTAGTGTCAGCAGAAACATCAGGTCATAAAAATCCCGGCCCTTGGAGCGTGTCAGCATAGCTGCTGTTTTCATGCTGCCAAGTATTGCATCTGAAGGCACAGGAAACGGGAAAAAGAATCCGCAACCTTTAATGTTGGTAAGTGTTGGCTGGTAGGCGATGCCCTGATCCTGACATTCTATTTTAATTAAAAAACGTTCATCTTTGTGACTGCTCAATCCCATGTCAAATAACAATTCAGGGAAATAGATATTACACCTGAAAGCCCTGAGCTTGCTGCTATTTTTGTCTTTCGCTTCAGCATTGTAACCCGAGCGTATCAAAAACCTGGTCACTGCATCGGCCATTTCTTTAAACTCATCTTCGGGCAAATTTTTGCAGTCAAAATCCAGATCTTCCGAAAACCGGTCAATGCCTTTTACCAAACGTAAACAAGTCCCGCCTATGAAAGTTATTTTGCGGATATAGGGTGTGGAAGACAGAAAATCCAGAATCATCAATTGCAGATATTCCTTGAGCATGTACTTTTTATAAACAGCATTCCCGCGTATGAGCGGAGGAAAAAAGCCACTTAGTTGTTCAGGTTGTATCATAAATTATAAACTTTAAAAAGTAATTTGACCCGTTGATCAAGTGCCTTGCTACGAAATACATCGAGGTAACCGGCAACCAGATCAGGATTAAGATTCTCCTGCATATAATCCTCGTCTAACCGCAATTGTTCAAGTTCCTGAAGGCTATTGTAAAACGGATAGAGATAAAGTAAGTCAAGCAGTGCCTTTTCGGCAGTGGCAAACAGGATCGTCTTATTGTCAGCAATGATTTTCTGTTCAAACCCGAACATCAGGTTTTCTTTGACATTCCTGTAAGAATACTCGCCGGAATCGTTGCTGAACACAGCAGTTTTGAGTGACGACACACTTGTTATCTGCACAACTGCTTCGGGAATCAAACCATAAAATTCAAGAGCAGTTTGAAGGCTGATGTATGAAGGACGGTAAATTTTATTGGCAAAATAAAAGGGATAGCCGCGCATGCTTTTATATTCAGAAAATGCAAAATATCCTTGCCGCAACCGGAACAGGTAACCTTTCTTTACCCAGCGGGTAAGATTGTTACGGTCAAAATCAGGTTGCCATGCATATACCTGATGAATATTAAAGCACGCCAACCCAAACAGCTTTTCCTTAAACTCTAAAAAGGTCATTTGGCAGTTTTGTTTCTATTATGCTGCAAATATAATGCATTATAGAAATAAAATGCACTTTTTAACACTATTGTCCGGGGAAAAGCATGAGATTACCTTCAGTGAACTCTCCCGGTAGTATCGGGAGAGTTCACCGGAGGTAATCTCTAAGTCCATTATCAGGTTTTTTCCGGACATCAATGATTTTTTAATAATATTCTTCGTATTTCTTCCGAAACTCAGCAGGCTTTAAATGGCAATAATTGTGCTTTTGTCAATCACTTTTTTCAGTGTTCCGTTGTCGGGATTGTATTCGTTTTTAATGGTGAAACCTGAAGGGTAGGTAGTTTCTTCGGGGTTGCCTTTTGCATCGCAGGTGTAAAACTAGTTAAAAATCCGGTCAGAGGTAAGGCGCGTGCGGGTATTTTGGGGATGCTGGCCAGGGTGCAAAATCATTGGAAAGGGAATCGGAATCACATATGCAGTGGAAGGCATAATTCATAGCAATGCAATAGCTCATTTTACAATGAGTTTGATTGGTTGAGAAGAAAACTGACCAACAAAAACTTTCTTTGGAACTCTGCCAACAGAAGGAATCTTTTGAATTAGCGCAGACTCATAATTTAAGCTGTAAACTTTATCGTAACTATTGCAATAATAAATGTATAAGTAATACACTCCTTTTGACAAGTCATGCCTTCCCAAATAAGGACAAACAATAACTGTAGAGTCCTGTGTAAGTGAAATGCTTCCTCTTTTCAGGCAATCGTTTATTTTTTGCTTTCTAATAAAGCTACCTTTCAGTCTGGACCTTTGTTTTGATTCGTAAAAATTACTGTCAATTTCTAAAGGTTTATTTTCATAATTTATGTATTGAGGCTGCATAATTTCACCATTTAAATCCTCAATTCTGAAATCTAATTTGTTCTTATAACATTCGTTTTCGAAGAAAGGAGTACCTGGAGCAGAATACCATAAATCAGGGTATATCATGCCGGTTACATTTTTTAGAAACAATGTATCTGCATTTGACCTGTTCCTAAACGTTACTGATATAGAAACTGATGTTTCCCGCTTTTTAAGTACCAAAATAGAATCTTTGGGTACAACTACAACCTCGCCCTGTCTATCTTGCCCTGAAACACAATTAAAGAAAAAACACAGAAAAAGAAAAATCATCAGGATTTTAATTCCCGGAAATACATCAGAATGAAAAGAAGTACTAATTCTAAAATAAACTCCGGTAAGGTGTTGCATATTGTTCCATCATTTGGGTTCTATACACTGTTGGTTGGCGAGAATAATTGAATGAATGAGCCCGAAATTCAAGCATTATAAGCATTTGAATGTCAGGGATATTCATTTTTATCAGAGAAGAAATACATTTTTTTACATTGATTAAATATTAATTTCCTCTCTAGCGGATCATACCAATGTGATTTGCGAAAATTCCATTTCCATGGCCAATTCCGAAAGGATTGAAACCATTTGATTCGATTTCTTGATTTGTAATCTTGTAACAAAGGGCCAATCAAAGTTAATGAGAAACTTGATGTATCTTTTATTAGAAACTTTTTATTTGGCACTGAAGGAGTCGCGTGAATTGATTGTATTATAATATCATTTCCAAAAATGTCATTACTTGAAAGGGAAAATTTGATCAACTCACTACTATCCAATTTATAAGAACAACTTACTTTACTAATACCCAAATTAAGCACTGTGATTTTTTCTCCATCCTTCAACCAAAATATTGCTACAGAATCATTCCCTTCATAATAAAACTCCAATTTGAGTTTGGATGGAGGTATTTTATCAATGCAAACGAAATTTAAACTAGTATACTCAAATGAGGAGTTCTTGTTAAAGGTGACTATGTTAACTATTTTGTTTTTAGAGTTATTATCAGAAAGAAAATACAAAGTATCCTCAGTTACTTCATAAATGCCACAATCAAATTCCAATCTTGTATTAGAAAACCTTGTGCCATTTTCGGTTAATGCATAAAATTTTCCATGATTTGAAAAATCAACAAATTCATCGGATTTTGATGAATAAATTCCGATGTATTGTGTAAAGCCCTGTTTACCTAATACCAGAATCAATAAAAAAAGGAATATTCTATAATATGTTTTCATCTTATAATTTTAAAAATTGACAATCCTTCTCCAAAACCAGCATCTCCATTGTTTACATTATATATCATTCTAGTATTGCCCAAATATGGATCAATTATCTTTACCTTTAAAGGTTTGTTTGGTGCATAATACGCCTTTTTTAGTGCAGTTGAGTGCCCCACACCACTATAATTTTCGTACTCAATGAGAGCAACACCACCTTGTGAATGCAATTCCTTCAATTCATGAAAGGTTAGAGCTTTTTGTGTAACTGTAATATCTCCATATGGTTCAAGAAGACGACGGTTAACTATGAACCCATCTGCCCTAAGCTGTTCTATGATAGAGTTTTCTTTCCCACCTACATTAGGAAAGTTCTCTATAGCATTTTCAATATACGTATTCCAATATTCTTCTGTATTTCCAAATAAATTCTGTAATGATTTTGCTTTGCATAATATTTTAGCTTGACCATTGTTAGTGACTCCATCCCATTCAAGTATATCATACTTATCCCAGTTAAATAATGAGTTAATAGTTCGTTTGTACCCAACAGGTTTACCTGAGAAATTGTTTATATTCATTGGCTCCCCAAACGGCCTTGGCCCCAAGAGATTATTATATTTCACTGCCTCAGCATACCCCTCAATACCACCAACAGCCATAGCTATTCCCGTATTCAACGCCCATCCTTTCCAGTTAAATGAAGAATTGTTAAGTATGGCTTCAAATCCGTAAGTTATTAGACCTGAAACTGAAGTATTAACACCTGCATTTACCATACCTGGAATTGCTCCGGGACCAGCCATAACAGGCCCGATTATCGCTCCAACACCATAACTTAATGCAGCTGTTGCAGTACCTATGGCAAAACCCTGCAAA
>JABNAD010000450.1_pt1 | contig 24720 bp, 27 predicted proteins | sample 7240381 | NCBI WGS metagenome assembly JABNAD01 (sample SAMN11332834, study PRJNA596920) | anaerobic digester metagenome | biome: digested sludge; isolation source: digested sewage sludge-derived enrichment culture grown on H2/CO2 | place: Germany: Goettingen
CCAGCATCTCAACGCCAAGTACCAAGGTTGTTACCTCAAAATTGGGGCTGACAGAGGTGGTGCTGTTTTCGTAATGGATACAGGGGTTGTCGTCGGTGGTGTTTACCTGACGAACCAGAGTCTCCCGAACAAAATTCAGTGCATCCACAATAGAGCCCTGAATAGCGGAATGACAACGGAAAGTGAGAGGGTCCTGAAGCGCACGCTTGGGGTCGGGTTGTTCCAAATAACTTCCTTCCAAATAGCTGCGGCAAATGGCGGCAGTCTCAATCTGGCCTGGGAAGGTACGCAGTTCATTGACACGCTCACCCAAAGGCTGAAGGCCGCCGTTCAATCCCTCTAGGCTCAGACAATAGACGCCGTTGGCCAGCTGAAGCAACTGTTCCATCTGATAGATCAGAATGGCGGTAAGGGCCTCACCCTGACCGTTTCGGGCCACGATGGAAAGACCATCCTTGGGACCCAGAATGGCGGGCTTCAGACCAGTCAGTTCAAAGGCGCGGGTGGCAGACATGATCTCGCCTTTGTACTCCACTTCGTTTTCTCCAATCATGCTCAGGCCGATCAAAGACTGGGTGGTAATGTCACCCTCGCCGATGGAGCCACGATGAGGAACACGGGGATGGATACCGTAATTCAGAAAATCGCGATAGAGCTTTAAAATATCCACAGAAATACCAGTGCGGCCGCATAGGGCGGTGCTTAAACGCAGCAACATCATGCCGCGAACCTCTTCTGTGGAGCAGTAGGGAGCTACGCCTAAAGAATGGCAGTTAAGAAGATTGCGATTATAAGTTTCGAAAAAGTCCTGGTCAAACTCCTTGTCCTTGTTCCAACCCACGCCTCGGTTGAGGCCATAGACAGGATGGCCTTGGGCGGCCATGTCAAAGAGGACTTGACGCGCTTTCGACGCACACTCCATGGCTTCCGGAGCTATTTCTACAGGATGTCTCAGGAACATGACATCGTGCATATTCTCCAGAGTCAGGTTTGTGCCGTCTAAAATCAACGGTTCAAACATTGTTCTCGCTTCCTTTCAACATATTCCTTGAGGGTGTTACGGTATCCAATTAGCAAATTAAAGAAACACCTTACTCAAATGACGATTATGATGTTATCACAGCAAGGTTGAAAAAGAGTTGAATCCCGTCAACTGTTCCATTTTCTACATTTCGAGAACCCAGTTCAATTGATTACCCGGCTGGGGACTAATGGGTTCGGCACAAAGGACGGCTGCCGATTGTCCGGGGAATGAGTCTGGAGACACCACGCTGCCATTATGCATGTCAAGCTGAGGGGGAAGTATCACGGGAGATGCTGGAAGCGACCACAATGCCGGAGCTGCTTACATTTTGGTTCGAAACGGACATAGTGGTGTCAGACAGCAAAAAATACATTGTTGCAGGTACACGGTGCGCCAATGTCTGAGCGCTGATTTACCCCCCAAAAAAAGCAGGTTGACTAGGTCGATATGATAAAGAGAGCGCCGGGGTGCGGAATTCCCGCACCCCGGCGCTTGACTTTTGCATATTTTGTGTTTTGTACCCCGCAGATCAGGAGAGGGCTTGCAGCGCGTGTTCCATTTCCGCCGTTTCACACCGTGGCTTTAGGCGGTGGAGATACTTCAATCCCCAGACGCAGTGCTCTCGCTTAGATGCGGGCCAGAGCGCCTGCAATTGCGGGATTTCCAGCCCCTCGCTTTCCAAAAATTCGCGAATTTTCCAGCAGTTGTAAATGGAAACCCCCATCCACCAAGGAGAACCAATCATATTGCAGAGGCTAAACGCTTTTTTTAGGCGGGCTGCCGCATCTTCATAGCGCCCGTCCTCCACGTCATAAAGCGCCAAATAAGATAGGGTGATCGGGAATTGACTGTATTCGTGGAAAGATTGATAAAGCTCCTCTGCGTATTCAAAAAGCAGGCGCGCTTCTGCTTTTTTGCCGCTTTGGTGGGCGGCTACGCCGTAATCGGTGTAGAAAATGGCGGCACCGGGATAAAAGCCTCGGCTCCGATTGTAAACGATGGCAAGATTGAAATAACGAAACGCCTCGTCGTAGTTTTGCTCCAGACGGTAAGATTCCCCAATGTAGTTATACGCGCCGGCAATATTGATATCGTATTTTCCACTGGAATTCGAATCCAGTTTTTTAAAAGCAGCAATAGACGCATTCATCTGAGCGCGGGCCTCTTGATAGTTTCCAAGCATCATCTCCAGCAGGCCGGACAGCCGCAGGTAGCTGCCCCACTCCGGCATGTGTTCCATTTTTGCCCGATACTGCATTCCGGATTTTAGATGCGTTTGCAACATGTCAAAATCATAGGTCTGAATGGCGCAGTAAATAAATTGCAGATGCGTCTTGATAGCCATTTCCCAATCTTCAGCGGCTTCGCTGCTCTCCAGCAGACAATTCAGCACGGCCAAGCCCCGGTCATAGGTCCCGCTGTGAACACAGAAGCGGCTTTCGGCATAGAGCAGGTCCCTTTCAAGCCAATCCAATTCCCGTGTGTCTGCACTGAACCGGATCGCCCGCAGACTGGAAAGTTCTTCTTCCAAAACCTGAAAGTAACCCATGATGCCTTCTTCGCCAAAAGCCAGAGACTCTGTATCCGATGTTAAAATGGGCAGAAGCTCATAGCACATTCCTGCGAAGGCACTGAGAGACAAAACCTTGTATTTAAATGCCTTATATCGATCTCCACCCGCCGTGTAATGGTTGATGAGCCGTTCGTATGGCTCCCGGTGTTCGCCGCTGATCTGCGTTTCCAGATACTGTGCCACCCGCAGATGCAAGATTCGGCGGGCGGACTCCGATTGTTGCTGGGCTAAGATCTCTTTAATTTTTTTGTGGGAAAAGGCATAGCCCAGAGTCCCATTTTTGGTGAGTTCCGTCAGAAGAGCCTTTTGCTTCAGCTGGTTGCAAAGATACATCAGCTCCAGAGGGTCCTTAGTCAAGATCGAAGTCAGAATATCAAAAGAAGCCCAGTCCGTGAACACGGAGATGGCGTCCAACACCCGGGACTCGTCCGGGGTCAGGTTGGAGAGTCGGGAGCGGATGATTCCGCTCAGATCGCTTGGGATGTGAGTGGGTTCTTTCGTCTCTTGCATGGAATTGAGCAATTGCACCAGTAAAAGCCCGTTGCCTTCCGTAATGTGATAGATCTCGTCAACGACCTCGGGTGTGGAGCGCTCTGGGAGATAGTAACTGACGAAATTTTTTGTCTCATCCCAAGTGAAGTTATACATGGTGCAGCTTTCAAGCAGTTTATCCATCTGCGCCGTCTCCAGCATCTGCTGAATGTGGAGCGGGCTGGTGTCGCGGCTGGTGCACACAATGGTGACGTCCTGGTTGGCAAGCCGCCGCAAAAGCAGCAGCAGCATGTCCGCACTGCTGGCGTCCATCCATTGGATATCCTCAAACACAAGCAGGATGGGCAGCTTTTTGGCAATGGCGGAGAAGATCAGCAGCGTGCTCTCCTGCGCGATATGATAGTCCGTCTCGGCGGGATAGTCGCCCACCGTGGTCACATAATCCTGCTGGCATTCCAGAGAAAGGCAGGGGAAAAGGCCGGTGGCCGTTTTCATATAGACCTCTGGAATCTGGATGTGCCAAGGCTTGATCTCCGACATCAGCTCCAGCATCACTGCGTTCCAAGGCGCCAGAGCGGTGCGCATTTCCGACTGATAGCACGAAACCCGGCACACCAACCAGTCCGAAAAGTCATATTGCCGCAGAACGTAGTCCAGCAGGTAGGTTTTGCCTACGCCGATTTTCCCCTGAATCAGCAGCCCCGGCTTTTTACGCTCTGTCCGAGAGCCGTTGCACAGCATCAGCAGCTTGCGCAGCACCAAATCCTTGCCGAAAAGCTGCTGGTCATTTTGATCGTCAATCTTATAAGTGGACGCGTTCCACTCGTCCACGATTTTGTAGTAAAGCGCCGTTGTCTCCTTCAGTGGGGAAATGCTGAACGCATCGGAAAGGTTTTTGCATAGCGTGTGGTAAAGGCCAATTGCTTTACGGAATTTTTTTTGGGCGCAGTAGATTTGCATCAGCGTTAAAACGGCGGTTTCCTCCAGTGGGTCCACTTCCACATAGGCCAGACCGTATTTTTCTGCCCGGGCAAAGTCGCCACAGAAAAAAGCCTCTTTTTCCGCAGCCAGCAAACGCTGCAAATACTGGGATTGCAGCAGATTCCGCTCGTCGCTCAACCATTCGTCAAAAGCGTTGGCCCGATGAATTTCAAAATCCCGCAAAAGCTCCCCGTGATATGCGCCAAGATCGCCCCGTTTCAGGAAATCCAAAACGTCGCATTGGATATGAAGCGCCGGGTTGAATTCCAGCATGGTTCGCTGCCCACTCTGAAAAGGATCACAATTCAATTCCTTGCGAATGGAATAGATGGCATGGCGCAGGTTCTTTTGTGCGGTGGAGACGTCCGTGTCCCCCCAGAGCAGACCAATCAGTTCGCTGCGGGATGCCTTGCCCTTAATCAGCAAGTAGTACAGCAGCGCATCCGCTTTTTTATAGGGCAGCGTGATTTCGCGTCCGTCCATACAGACGGACGGAATTCCAAACAGCCTTGCCGTCAGTTCAGCCATGTGGTTGCCCTCCTTAATTTCCACACAGAATATGGCGATGCGTTTTCTTACAATTTAACACAAGCGTTAAAAGCGTGCAACAGCTTTCAACGATTTTCTGAAAAGCAGCAAGATTTTCTGAATATTTCTGCGCCCACAGAGGAAAAAATGGACCTGAAGCACGACAGGCAGAAACACTCAACGCTGATTCAACGCGGAGATGCTATACTGACAATGAAAAATTAGCAGATGGTTATGTGCGCGAGACAGGCGCATTTGTGAGGAGGATCATCTTGAAATTGATCGGTACAGATAAACCAATTCATGATGCCCGGGGAAAAGCCGCGGGTTTTGTAAAATATGCCGCAGACATCATGCTGCCCAACATGGCCTATGTGGTGGTGGTTCACAGCACGATTCCCCATGGCTACGTCAGACAGATCCACGCGGAAAAGGCGCTGGCGCTGCCCGGCGTTTTCGGTGTGTTTCACTGCTTCAACACGTCGGAGCGGACTTACAGCCACTATCGCTCCAACATAGCGCAGGAGCTGCCGGACGAGGAGCGGGCCTTCAACAGCTATGTCCGATATGTGGGCGACCGGGTGGCGGCGGTGGCTGCCAGCAATCAGGAGACGGCGGAGAAGGCCGCCCGCCTGATAGAGGTGGAATACGAGGAACTGCCCTTTACCACCGGCTTTGACGACACTCTTGCAGGACAAAACTGCCTTCCGGGCGAATCCCCGATCCGGGATGAATTTTCCTTCGATGTGGGAACCGCGCCGGAGAAAGACGGGCTGATCGAGGTGGAGAGCTTCACTGAAATTCCACGGCTGCATCATGCCACCATGGAGCCGCATGTCTGCGTGGCGGACTACGACCCCTATCAGCAGCAACTGACGGTGTACAGTCCCAACCAGACCGTCCATGGAATCCGCATTGTGCTGGCGGATTTTCTGGAGATGCCCTTTCATCGTGTGCGGGTGGTCAAAACCACCATGGGCGGGTCCTTCGGCGGTAAGCAGGAGTGGTTCCTGGAGCCCACCGCCGCGCTGATCGCCAAGGCACTGGGCCGTCCTGTGAAGTTGGTTTACAGTCGGGGAGAGGCCATGAGCTGCACCGTTGTCCGCGCTGCGATGCGCGCGGTGGTTCGCAGCAAGTTCAAGCCCGACGGTACACTGGTTGCTCTTGATATGGACGTACTGCTGGATGCCGGTGCGTACATCGGGAACTCCTGTGACTACATCCGAACCCTGTCCGGCAAACCCTTCCGCTGCTATCGGGTTCCGTACTTCCATTACCGCGGGCGGGTCATTAGCTCCAATACGCCGGTTTCCGGCGCGTTCCGCAGCTGGTCTGCCGCGGAGGAAGCCATTATGATGGAGCATCATCTTGACCAAGCTGCCCGGCGGCTTGGCATGGGCCGGATTGCGCTGCGGCTGAAAAACGCGCTTCTCCCCGGCGAGATTGACCGCAAAAGCGGCGTTCCTCTGGAGGACATTCGGATTTATGAGGCTTTGGAACAGGGCCGGTCGGCCTTCCACTGGGATGAACTGGTGGAAGAAGATCGGGCGTTCAACACTGCCAATCCCCGTTTTCGCCGGGGCGTGGGCGTGGGCTGCGGCGGACACGGCAACACTTATTATCCCCGTTTCAACGATTATGGGGAGGGGCGGCTCAGTCTCAACGAGGACGGCACGGTGCAGGCCGCTTTGACGCTCCACGACCACGGCTGCGGCACAGTGACAGCCATGCAGATGATTATCGGTGAGGTTCTGGACATACCCGACACGGACGTTTATCTGCCTGAGGGCGATACCGCGGTCACTCCGGTGGACTACGGCTGCTTTGCCAGCCGCACCACCTTTGTTTTGGGCCGTGCGGCTTATGAGGCGGCAGTTATGTTGCGGGACGAGATTTTGGAGCGGGCCGCAAAGCTGTTTTCCCTGCCCCAAGAGAGCCTGTATCTAAAGGATTCCGCCGTTCGCTGCCGGAACGATGAAGGGGTGAAGATATCCCTTGCCCAGCTGTCCCGGGAGAGCATTGTCAAACTCAAGCGCAACGTCAGCATCCTGACACAGTTCAACAATACCTCCAATCCCGGCGTTACCGGCGTGCACTTTGCCCATGTGGAGGTGGACACTTGGACCGGGTTTACAAAGATTTTGGATTATCTGGCCGTTCATGACATCGGCCAGCCCATCAACCCGGCCATGTGCGCCGCTCAAATTCAGGGTGCGGCCCAGATGGGATGCGGCGCAGCGCTGCGGGAAAAACTGACGGTGGATAAGAATGGGCGCTGTACGGAGAGCCTTTCCAAGTACCATCTGTTTTTGGCCACAGACCTTCCCGATATTCAGGTGAAGCTCCTGACGGAGGGTCGTTCGCAGGAGGGGCCTTTCGGGGCCAAATCCATTGGCGAGGTCTGCTATGTGCCGGCGGCTCCCGCCGTATGCGGCGCGGTAAACGACGCGCTGGGAAGTTCTCTGGAGACACTGCCTTATGATCCGGACTGCATTTTGAAATATCTGGCCAAGGAGAGAGAGCAATGACACTTCACTTTTTTGTTAACGAAAAACCAATTGAACTGGAGACGGCTCCCGACCGTCGCCTGCTGGACATTCTGCGGGAGGACCTCTACCTCACCGGCGTTAAGGAAGGGTGCGCAGAAGGCGAATGCGGCGCATGCACCGTTTTATTGGACGATCAGGCGGTTCACGCCTGCCTGACGCTTGCCGCGCAGCTGGAGGGCCGCCGCGTCACCACCATCGAGGGTCTGGCCGCGCTGGGCGAGCTGGACATTCTGCAAACCTGCTTTGTAGAGGAAATCGCGATTCAGTGCGGCTTTTGCACCACGGGTATGATTATGTCGGCCAAGGCCCTGCTCCTGAAAAATCCCAACCCGACAGAGTCGGAAATCCGGCTGGCTCTGTCCGGCAATCTTTGCCGCTGCTCCGGTTATGTACAAATTGTCAAGGCTGTGCAGCGGGCGGCGAAGGAACTGGAGGCGAAGCGCACATGCGGTGTTTAACGCCTAAAACGCTGGGGGAGATGGCGGACGCCCTCTCCCAATTCACGGACAAAAGCAAGGTCGTGGCCGGAGGTACGGACTATGTGATTCAAGCCCGGCGGGGCAAATTCGACCCGGATATCCTGCTGTATCCGGGCCTGATCCCAGAGCTTCACGAGGTGCGCCTTGGGGAGCGGGAGCTTCGCGTGGGGGCTATGGCCACTATGTGGGAGATTACAAAGGTGCTGGAGAGCGTTCCCGCCTTTCGCGCCGTTGCCGACGCGGCCTCGGACGTTGGCTCTCCTCAGATTCGGAATAAGGCCACCATGGCGGGAAATCTCTGCAACGCCTCGCCCGCCGGGGATATGCTCCCGGTCAGCTGGCTGTATGACGCAAAGCTGGAGTTGCTGTGCGGAGATGGAAGCACCCGTCTCCTCCCGGTGGATCAATTCATTCTGGGCCCCCAGAAGAATGCGCTGGAACCGGGACAGGCGGTGATATCCGTGATAATGGACCAGAAACCTTTCGAGGGCTGTGTCAGTGCCTTTAAAAAGATCGGTTCCCGGGAACGGGTTTCCATCTCCCGAGAGGGCATGGCCGCGCTTGTGCGCATGGGGAAGGACGGAACGGTGGAGCAGGCTCGCTTCACCGTGGGCGCGGTGGCGTCCACACCGCTGCGCGTTCCGGAGGCGGAGGCCCTGATGGTGGGGCGGCATTTAGAGGACAGTGACCTTTTGAGCGCAGTCACGAAGATTATCAGCCAAACCATCCACGACAACTGCCGCCCGGCGAACCGCCTGTATAAAACAGAGGCGGCCAGAGGTCTGACCGCCGATCTTTTTGCCCGGCTGCAAGAGCGCATTTAAATAATCAAATACTTAAGTACCCCGCCGTCCATTGGACGGCGGGGTACTTGCCGGTTGATAGAAGATAAAGAGAGGGTATTGTATCACAAGTTTTTCCGAATAGTTTCAATCGCGCCCTTTTCAAGCCGGGAAACCTGCGCCTGCGAGATGCCCACCTCGGCGGAGACTTCCATCTGGGTCTTGCCCTCGTAAAACCGCAGGGCCAAAATCCGCCGCTCCCGGTCATCCAGACGGTGCAGCGCCTCCTTCAGAGCGATATGGTCCACCCAATTTTCGTCGGTATTCTTTTTGTCCCGTACCTGATCCATGACGCACAGGGCGTCGCCGCCGTCCGAATACACCGGCTCATAAAGTGAGACGGGGTCGGTGATGGCGTCCATGGCGAAGACAACCTCCTCGCGGGGGATTTCCAACGCCTTGGCGATCTGCTCTACCGACGGCTCTCTCTGGTTTTCGCCGATCAGCTTGTCCCGCATCTGAAGGACGCGGTAGGCGGTGTCCCGCATACTGCGGGAAACTCGGATGGCGCTGTTATCCCGCAGATACCGGCGAATCTCGCCTACGATCATGGGAACGCCGTAGGTGGAGAAGCGCACGGGTTGGGAGATGTCGAAATTGTCAATTGCTTTAATCAGGCCTACACAGCCGACCTGAAAAAGGTCGTCCGCGTTTTCGCCCCGGTTGGAAAACTTTTGGATCACGGAGAGTACCAGCCGCAGATTTCCCTCAATCAGCTTTTGCCGCGCATCCCGGTCGCCCTCCTTTGTCCGGCGCAGCAAATCCATGGTTTCGTCGTTTTTCAGAACTTTCAGCTTGGATGTGTTTACACCGCAAATCTCGACTTTTCCCTGCATGAAAGCCACCTCATTACCTGTTTTTTCTTCGTGAGTCAGTATTTCCGGTGGCTGATTTTCCTATACTGGAAGGTTTTGTCGAGGTGTGGGGAATGTCTGCGCCCCAAGGACTTGCGGTTTGAAACAAGTTGAAATCAAAATTTTGAAGTAATCTTTTTATTCGCATAGGACATTCATGCCCACACATAGAATCCCATGAGAGGTGAGAAGAATGCAGTGCAGGATGCGGGATATGCGGTGCAAGGAGGTCATCAACATCTGCGACGGCTGCCGCTTGGGCTACGTGGCGGACGTGGAGCTGCGGCTGCCGGATGGGCAGGTGTGCGCCATCATCGTATATGGTCCGTGCCGCTTTTTCGGCCTGTTCGGCAGGGGAGAGGAATATTACATCCCTTGGGAGTGCATCCAGCGCATCGGGGACGATATCATCCTAATCGACAAACCCTTCCAGCGCCGCGACCCGGCCTGTGAACGGCGGCAGCGGCGAAAGTGGAGAGGGGCATAGAGACATCAAATTGAAAAAACAGCAGAAAAATCCCGCGATTTACGCGGGATTTTTGCTTGTTTTCAGGAAAAAACGCTTGCACTATCAAGAAACTTATGGTATTATATTTCAGCATTACACATGGTGGTGGACTGTCCGTCTGTGTTTCGATAGAAACTGGCGGATGGAATGAAGCGCCAGAGGGTAAACTAAATTTATATTGGAGGAACACACAAAATGGCAAATTCTAGTATCGTATCTATGAAGTCCCTGCTGGAAGCGGGCGTTCACTTTGGTCACCAGACCCGTCGGTGGAACCCCAAGATGGCTCCTTATATTTATACCGAGCGCAACGGCATCTATATTGTTGACCTGCAGAAGACCGTCCGCAAGCTGGAAGAGGCGTACAACTTCGTGCGTGATCTCTCTGCCGACGGCAAGAGCCTTCTGTTCGTGGGTACCAAGAAGCAGGCACAGGACGCCATCCGCGAAGAGGCCCAGCGCTGCGGCCAGTACTATGTCAACGCTCGTTGGCTGGGCGGCATGATGACCAACTTCAAGACCATGCGCACCCGCGTGGACCGGCTGCATCAGCTGAAGACCATGCAGGAGGACGGCACTTTTGATATGCTGCCCAAGAAGGAAGTCATGAAGCATCTGGGCGAGATTGCCAAGCTCGAGAAGTATCTGGGCGGCGTGGAGAACATGAAGAGCCTCCCCGGCGCACTGTTCATTGTGGATACCCGCAAGGAGCGCAACGCGATTGCCGAGGCTCACAAGCTGGGCATTCCCGTGGTGGCTATCGCCGATACGAACTGCGACCCCGATGAGATCGATTACGTCATCCCCGGCAACGACGATGCCATCCGCGCGATCAAGCTGATCTCTTCCATCATGGCCAACGCTATGCTGGAAGGCAAGCAGGGCGAGCAGATGGAAGAGGCCGCTGAGGCTCCCGCGTCTGCCGAATAAAAGACGTCTCCGGGGCGTGCGCCCCGTCAAATCATCTAATTGGAGGAATATCAAAAAATGGCTATTACAGCTGCTGATGTTAAGAACCTGCGCGAAATGACCGGCGTGGGTATGATGGACTGCAAAAAGGCCTTGGCTGCCACTGACGGCGATATTGATAAGGCCGTTGAATGGCTGCGCGAGAAGGGCATGGCTGCTTCTGCGAAGAAGGCCGGTCGCGTTGCCGCCGAGGGCATGGCTCTGGCCACTGTGATCGACGGTGTGGGCGTTGTGGTCGAGGTCAATGCCGAGACGGACTTCGTTGGAAAGAACGAGAAGTTCGTGGACTTCGTTAACGGCGTGGCCGCCACCGTGGCAAAGCAGAACCCCGCTGATCTGGATGCGCTGATGGAGTGCAAGTATGAAGGCACTGAGCTGAGCGTCACCCAGCAGCAGCAGGAGATGGTGCTGGTGATCGGCGAGAACATCAAGGTTCGCCGCTTTGCCCGCTTTGCCGAGGGCGTCTCGGTTCCCTATGTCCACGCCGGTGGCAAGATCGGTGTGCTGGTGAACTTCAAGACGGATCTGCCCGCTGAGAAGATCGAGGCTGTGGGCAAGGACGTAGCGATGCAGATCGCTGCTCTGAACCCCCGTTTCTGGGACAAGTCTCAGGTTTCCGAGGACATTCTGGACGAAGAGAAGAAGATTCTGGTCGCACAGATGGCCAATGATCCCAAGATGGCTTCCAAGCCCGATGCCGTGAAGGAGAAGATTGCCTCCGGCAAGCTGAATAAATTCTATGAGGAAAACTGCCTGCTGCAGCAGGAGTTCGTCAAGGACACCAGCATGAGCGTTGAGCAGTATATTGCTTCTTCTGCCAAGACTGCGGGCGGTTCTATTGAGTTTGCTTCCGCCGTTCGCTTTGAAAAGGGCGAGGGCATTGAAAAGAAGCAGGAGAACTTTGCCGACGAGATTGCGTCCATGGTGAAGGGCTAAGCGCTTGCTTGGCTTTCCAAGAAAATCGAACCCGAAGGCTTCGTCAGGCAGCCTGATTACCACATAATTAAGAGCGAGTTTTGGAAAATTCCAAAACTCGCTCTTTTTATTTTACTGTGTCTTCTACAAAACTGATTTTTGGATATGTGCCGTTGCCAGGATGACCTGATCGGTAGGCTTCGACGGCGAGTCATCCGGTTGCCGAATCAAGGGGATTTGACGCGCCAAAGACTGTAAAATTTTTGGTCTTCCTTTTTACACCCGTAGATCGCTCACCCTTTTTTCCGGAAGGCATAGACTGGACTGAAAGAGCCTTTCTTTCACAGCTACTTAAATAGGAGGTATCGTAATGCCTGACAAGATCATGCCCGGACCGGTGGATGACCCCCGCGGCATCCGCGAGGCGGTTTGTATTCACACCAAAAAAATCTACGACTCGTGCAGAGAAAGACAAGGAGCGATATAGAGGATGAATTCTAAAAGAAATCGCGGAGGGTGATATCCAGTTGGAAGTCAGCGGGTTTCGTCTTTTTTTCTTTGGTATAGGTGATCTGGGAGATCACAGAGTGGAGCAGTTCTTTTTTGCCGGGGACCGGGGCGCTTTGATAGCGTTCGAGAACGGTTTTCAGCTGAGAGAGCTGCCTTTCTTCATTTCTGGACTGTGCCACGCGGATTTCGTTTTCGAGGGAAGTAATGGTGGCGTTCAGCTGTTCTTCCTCGTTCGATAGAACTTTCATACGGTCGGAGAAGACGGAGCGGGAATAGGTGCCATCTTCCAGCAGGGAATAGAGGCGGTTGCGGCGGTCTTCTAACCGGGGGAGCTGATCTCTGGCCTTGGCAAGCATCTGCTCCAAATTGGAAGTATCGGGAACGACCTGCTGAGAGACGCGAAGCTCTAAATCGTGGGACAGCTCGACGAGCTGATTAAGAACCGCTTCCTCCACAAATTCAAATTTTGCCCCGGCGCAGCAGTTGGGTGTTGCGCAGAGAAGATAGGGAACACCCTTGTTCTTTCCTTGCAAGTTCATCAGCCGCCCGCATTTGGAGCAGCGAACCAGACCGGCAAGCGGACTGGCAACATGGCTGTTGTCCACGTAAAAATACTGCTGCTTCCGGCGCACTTGCACCGCGTCCCACAGCTCCGGGGAGATAATGGGGGGATGGCGTCCGTCAATGATCTTCCATTGGTCGCTTTTGTTGGAGACAACTTTTCGCTGGCGGTTGGAGCCAACACCGGATTTTACGGTGGAGGTTCTGTTCCAGCGAATTTTTCCTATGTACACCGGATTGTCCAGAATGATGCGGATGGTGTTGCGGTTGAAATGGCTGCCGCGCCGTCCGTGAGCGCCCATGGCATTGATTGCCCGCTCGATAATGGTGCAGCCGCTGCCGTCGGCGTACATCTGGAAGATCTGCCGAACGATATCCGCCTCCTCAGGAACGATTTCCAGAGAAGAGAGCTTTCCGACGTAGACCCGGCGGTAGCCATAGGGAGGATTAGCGGTATAAGCGCCGTTGTCAATTACCTGCATCAGCCCCCGGCGAAGACGCTTGGTAATCATCCGGTATTCGCCGCGGGACATAAAGGTTTCCATCTCTGCGGCCTGCTCGTCTAAGTCGTTCGTGAGATCATAAAGCCGCTCCGGTGTGACGATCAGCGTCTCTGCAAATTTAAAAGTATCCAGAATCAATCCTTGATCGTACATGCCGCCACGGCCAAGGCGCTGCATGTCCATGCACAGAACCGCCTCATACCGACCATTGGAGACGGCCTCCAGAAGCGCGAGCATCCGGGGGCGGGAAAACAGACTTTCACCGGAGACAACTTCCTCGTAAACATCCTCCGGCTGGACCGTGTAGCCGTATTTTTCCGCATAGGCGACCAGAGCGGCGCGGTGCTTATCCAGCGTCTCTTCCTTGGACATGCCCTGCTCCTCGCGGGATTTTCGCAGATACATGGCGGTGTGGACATACCGACCGGTACGCTTATATTCGTCAAGAGTTGCGCGTTTCATGGTGTCACCTCAAGTTTCTTTGCCGCCGTGCCATCGGTAGGCGCGGCGAAATCCAGCAGCTTCGGCCTCTTGAACGGTCCATGCGTAAAACTCTCCGGGTCTGTCGATTTTTACGCTGTTGTACTGCTGATCCATCGGAAGATGATATATTTTGATATCGCGACCAAATTCATCCTTACCGATGTTGCATTTGATACGGGGATATTCTTTAAATGGAATGTTCTCAAAAAGTTGAATGTCCAATCGATGAGCGCATATTGCGGCAATCGGGGATAGAGAGGTGGTAGTTACAAAAACTCCTTGAACCTCAATGCCGGGGTGACTGTATTGGTATTCAAAAACACTTCCAGCCAACTGAAATATATGATTTTCATGAATGGTTTTTTGTGCGCTCCAGCGTTTGCATTGAATCAAAACTATTTTTGAATCTTTTTCAAGAATTAGGTCGCGGCCCATGTCTTCCAATTTTTTGACAGCGCCATTATATGTAACGGAATAGCCTTTTCCCTCACTCAAATAGCCTATGTAACGTTCGTATTCAATGCCGATTTCCCAATTTGATTTATTCTTGCGCTGAACATATCGATCAAGCGCAAGCTGATATTGCTCCGTAAGGGGAAGGCTATGAAACTCTTCGAGAGAAAGCCATGTACGAAGCATTTTGGAATCGTCAGTATTGTCGGAATCTGTTAATACCGCATAATCGTAGGCCTCTATTGGAGGAAGAGACTTGAAATCAAGCAACCAAGGGAATGCCGATTCATAGACTGCCAGTTGATATTCAAACTCCTTTGCCTTTACTCGCCAAGAAGCGAGCTCCTTGTTGGTCTCAGCAATTTTAGTGGATGCTTTCTCTGCGGAATGCGCTTTTGTACGTAGATAATGAACCAACTCATCGTCGTATGTTTTTAGCAAATCCGAATAAAGCTGGGCTAACCATGGATAGGTTTGCTTCTTTTCTTCCAATAGGCGCATAAAGGCCTGCTTTGATTCTTCAATTTGCTCCTTTTCAATCTGCAACTTTCCAATTTCACTTTTAATTGCATCACGTTGGTTAGTAAGCTCTGCTATCTGTTTTTCGGCTTCAGTTGATCGATAATTAAAAAGAAGACCACACTCCACCGCGATTCGAATCATATGCTTGCAGGGTGATTTCCTGTGGATAAAATCAGGACAAGTACATGAATATAGCGTAGTTTGGTAAGTGTGGTTGCTTTCTGAAACGATATTCGCCGAAATATCAAATGGCGGGACAATGTGCATTTTGGAATTTAAAACAGTGTTTAAACGCCCTTGAAATGCTTCATTATCAGTCAAAATTTCACGAAATGCAGGGGTTTCTTGCAAATAGCTGCGTGATGCCACGTTTTTAGCCAATTGGACGGTATGCTCCCGAACACAATCATTTAACCTGCTTTCCCTGGAAGCAATGACAGCCTCTTTTTCTGCAAAGTGCCTATCAAGGATTTCTTTCTGAGAAGACAACTGTTCCAAACGAGTGATTAAGTCATCTCTCTGATTTGCAATTTCGCGGAGTTCGTTTTCACGTTTGGGTTTGCCCGCAATTAAATCAAAAAATCTAGTTAGAAACGGGAAAAAGAAAAAAAGAGCTATGAGGGATAGAACCCAATGTTCAATAGCAAGACGCACAAAGGATTGGAGTGACAAGGCTGTTTCACCCCTCTATCTCAAATGAATTTTCGCTTTAGCTCCACAACAACACCGATAATAGCGGCATCGTCAGTTTCAAATGCGGAAGCAGGAACGGGAATTGGCGCGTATTGTGGATTCTCGGGAACCAGCATAACAGTATCTCCAGATCGGCGGAAACGTTTCAGTGTGGCTTCGTCTCCGTTGACGCGGGCGGCAACGATCTGGCCGTCGTCAGCACAGGACTGTTTGCGAATCAGAACTAAATCGCCGGTATTGATACCTGCATTAATCATGCTGTCGCCGGAAACGGAGAGCCAAAAGTAGTTTTCTGTATCAGGAAAATCTATGGGAGAGTAGCCCAAAATATCATTGGTTGCCAGCAGGGGACAACCAGCAGGGATACGGCCAAGAATAGGAGCACTGCGTACTGGAGCAGTGTAAGGAATTGCGTTAGAGGGAAGAACGTTAGAGTATGTTCCGCGTTCATTTTCTTTATTTAAGAGCCAGCTAGGATTTACGTTGAGAAATTTGGCAATTGCATCAATAACCGGCAACTTGGGCCTTTTAATAGTCCCAGCTTCATATCGTTGCACAGTAGAACGAGCAACACCAACACTTCTTGCAATGTCATCCAAAGTAAGACCGCGTTCTTCACGGACCTGCTTTATTCTGGAGCCGGTCAGAATAGGAATAAATTCAGTCACAAGATCACCTCTTTAGCTGCACTATACCACAAAGAATTGCGCAATGCAATAAACAAAAAGGGAAAAGAATTGCACTACGCTATTGACAAATGAACTAAGAGGAGATATATTATAGAAAATTGCATAGTGCAACAAACGAGAAAGGAGCATATTATGATAAATTCGTCAGCTGTCAAATTAAGAATGAAGGCATTGCAACTGACCCAAGATGCTGTTGCATCTAAAATGGGACTGTCTCAGTGCGTCCTGTCGCAGAAAATTAATAACAAGCGTCCTATGACGATTAAAGAAGCAGAAAAGCTGCAAGAAATTTTGAAGATTCCTGATGCTGAATTTCGGTTCTTTTTTTTAACCGGAAAAGTTGCGTAGCGCAACAATTCATAGGACAACCAAGAGAACTAATAGGATGCAGGGAGGTGACGCCACATGGAAAAGACCTACATTACAACGGAATACACGGTGGACTTCGGGCCAAAAAACGGCATTGCCCGTGTGACGGTACACGATCCCTGCGTCACGGAGGAAGCTCAGGAGAAGCGCAGAGCGGCCATTGTGGCCAAGTGTGAGGAGCTTATCAGGCGGGGCCTGATGTAATTATCCCAAGGGCATATCAGCGCAGAGTCTGCCGGAGTGGTCAGATTATTGTTCTAAGCCACAGAGGTAATCTGTGGAGACACAAAGCGCTTTGGCAATTTTGCGAAGGTTTCTAAAGCAAGGGCAGCAAGTCCCATGTGTCCAGCGAAGGACAGTGGTCGGGGTAACGCCTGCACGGTGTGCAAGGCTAGGCGCGCCGATGCCATGCTGGTTCATCGCGTGTGTCAGACGCGATGGAAAGTCGGATGGAAAAAAGAAGAAAAAGAAGACATATCACTCCCGTACCATCCGGCAGGCTTTGCGCTGATATGCCCAGTATATACCAAAGATTCAAATGGTTGAAGGGGAGGAAATCGCCATGATGTATCCCAAAAGCATGTCGGCCCGGAAGAACAAAGTGAGAACCCGCAAAATCAAGCCGGACGAACCGAAGGTTTGCTGGCTGTGCGGCCGGAACGGCTGCGCGGACCCGTTGGACAAGCACCACATTTTCGGCGGGTACAACCGGAAGAAATCGGAAGAGTTTGGTGCGGTGGTCTACCTGTGCCACGACCGCTGCCACGAAAACGGCCCAGAGGCCGTGCATCGGAACCCAGAGACGATGCAGAAGCTCCACGAGTACGGCCAGCGGAAGCTGATGGAGCAGATGGGGTGGACCACCGAGGACTTTATTCGGGAGTTCGGAAGAAATTACATTTAAAGGGGACAGGCCGTATGAAAAGATTTGAAGACTGCGTGGTGGAAGCGCAAAGGGAGCGCCGCGCCGCGGAGAGAAAGAAGACGGGAGAGCGGGGCAAGAGGGAACAGGCGCTTTTGGCGAGGCAATTGTCAAGGCTTTTGTTCCTTCTGCTTCTGGCGGCAGTTCTGGGGGCGGCCCTCATTCGGATGGAGCCGGTGCAGGCAGCCGCAGCGGAGATTTTCAGCTGGGAACGAATTGTGGCGGGGATGGATGCGCCGGAGAGTGTGGACGAAATCCAAGTGAAGGAGCTTTCAGAGTTCGAGGCCGATTATAGCGAGGGATACGAAAATGAGGGGATTGAGGACGCGCTGATCGGCTGCGCCAGAGATCATGGAAATGTACTGACAGATACGAGGGTGACATGGTACACGGCCAGCACGGCGGAATGCGGGAAAGACGATGGAATTACCGCCAGCGGGTTTCCGGTATGCGCGGGAGTGACCATCGGAGTGGATGCGGATGTGATCCCTCTGATGAGCGATGTTTGCGTGGAATGGCCGGATGGGAACCGGGAATGGTATCTGGCCACAGATACGGGAGTTATCGGAAACGCAGTGGACATTTACATAGAAGACTATGAGCAGGCGATCCAAAACGGCGTGAGATCGGCAACCGTTTATTGGGTACCGGAGGGCGCCATTCAATGAAGGGGCCAAAAGAGAGGCCGTGCTGGGGCTGCACGGAGCGGACGCCAACCTGCCACGGAGACTGCCCTGAGTATTTGGAGGCAGTGGAACGGGAGACGGAGCGAAAGAAAGCGGCCCATCGGGAAAGCCGGGGGAAACAGGACTATATAGAAACCAAAAAGACCGCCATCCGGCGGACAATTCGGGGAGTACACCACAGAAAGGAGATCTGAATATGGCCAGAAAACAAGACCTGATGTTCTGGATTATCTCCTGTGAGGGACACACCGACGCGTGGGTGAACGCTCCAAACTGGGAGATGGCTACGGTGGCCGCCGCCGAGTTCTGGGGCGTCCCGTGGCCGGAGGTAGCCGCAAAGTGCGAATGCAAGCAGAAAAAGCCAGCGGTAAAAGGCGTGTGCCCGCAGTGCGGAAAGTATTTCTTTGGGGCGGCAAAGCGGTGCGACCTGTGCGAGAAGAAGGCACGGGACGACGAGCGGAATTTGCAGCAGTACATGAAGAATCGGTACAAGCACAGAAAACAGGCGTAGTAAAACCACATCAAGGAGTTCCAATTATTAATACGCGGAGGAAAAGCTATGAAACAAGAAGCCAAAGAAACGCTCGAAAAGCAGCTGCAACTGCTTTCCGAGCGCTCTAATGAGGCTCGCGCCCCACAAGACGTGGCAGCGCTGAGTCATGCCATGGTAGAACTGGCCGAATTACTGCGTGACATTGGTATCTGACAATTCATCGGTGAGCTTTTTTACAAAATCAGCAATTCTTTGAGCGGAGAGTTCTTCAGGGTATAGGGAGACGCTAGGATTGGCGCACATGATCTTAGCTAATTCGGTGGAGAACTTGAGTGCCGCTTCTCTATTTAAGTAACCCATTTATCCAACCTCCTTTCGACCAAATTTTACCACGTACATAAAAAATGGGCAAGAGGAGGGCAAATTGAAGGAGGAGATTCTATAACGGAGCTGGCAATCAAGAAACTGGAAAGCGAGTATAAAACCACGAAAGCGGATAAGTACGGAAACGTGGTGAAACAGCCGCTGTTGGAAGTACTATGCGATTTCTGCCGTCAGGACAGGGAATTTGCGCAGGCCGTCTATCAGGGTGGGAGTTTTGAAGACGCGCTGAAAACAGCGGTGGAAGGCGCTCAAAACCACACGCCGGATATCCAAATCTACCGGAAGGCAGTGCAGTTCTATTTTCCGGGCAGTGATATTCAGCTGAATATGAAAATCAACCTCTGTGCCAGCGTGGAGCAATCGGTGGAACCGAAGACGCCAACGGCACAGCATGAGGTGATTTCTTTGAACCTGTCGGATTTTCTGTGAGGTGCGAAGATGGGGTATGAACACAAAAGAACGGAGCCTATGAAAATCACAGTGCAGGAGGGCAAAGAAAAGGCCTTTGACGAATTCCCGGGGCTGAAGCAGGAAGAGCTGGACACCGTGAATGACTACTACAAACACTACCTATTCTATGAGAAATCCGGCGGCGGTCGGAAATTCTGGAGCAGTTGCTGCCACCAGCAGGGGCGGCTTTTGAGCATGGACAATATGAGGGAAATCACATCCGCGGATTGGTATGCGATTCATTCCGGCCATGGCGACGAGATTTCCTGCCCGTTCTGTGGGAAGCCCGTGGAACTGAAAGCCAAGGGAACCGCAAAAAACTGCAAGAAGTTGGAGACATATATTCCCGTAATCTTTCTCAGCACGGCGGACAACGGGGAGACGATTTACGCTCAGGCGTACTGGACCAACAAGGACTATGCTTGCAACTGGGCGGCGGAGCCGCTGTACATGGCGACCTACGTTTACCGCTTCCGAAGGAGCGAGGCGGTGCAGTGGGCGCACACCTATTATGGCGATGTCTGGTATAAGCAGGTGAACGGATTTTTCACAGAACCCTTCCGAAGCGGCGGAGGCCTGTTTTTCCGATACGACGATTATCGAGTGATTGGTCTGGAGTGCCTGAAACAAAGCTTCTTAAAGTATATTGACTTTACAGTGTGCAAGAGCGGATATAGGGCAGGCTGGAATAACCTGATGCGCTTTTTAGCCATGGCGGCGCAGTATCCGGAAAACGTGGAGATGCTTCAAAAGGCGGGCATGACGGACGTACTGGACGACTGGATACAGAGAAAAAAGAAAAACGCTGCCAACATTGTGTGGGGCGAAAAGGACCCGCGCAAGGCGTTTCGGTTGGACGGCGGGGAACTGAAGGCCTTTATGTACACGCGGAAAAGCATGTCTGTCATGACGCTGTATAAACGGGCGAAGAAGCAGGGGGCCGGGCTGAGCATGTCGGACTGTCAGGGGATTGAGGACGCGTTGGGCTGGGCGGCCGAAAAGGAGCTGCCCAAGCTGACAAGGGAGTACGGAACCACCATTAAAGCGCTGACCCACTATTTGAAGCGTCAGGCGGACGGAGAGCGCACCTTTGGCATGGCCTTTCGGACATGGAAGGACTATATGACCGCGGCGGAAGTAATGGAACTGCGCATTTATCGGGAAGACGTGAAATTCCCGAAGGATCTTTGGACCGCGCATGAGGAGACAACAGAGCAAAACCGGAAGCGGCTGGAAGCACAGCGCCGAAAGCAGATGCGACAGCAGCAGAAGGAGCAGGCAGAAAAGGAACGGCATGCGCTGCTGGCCTATGCTGAGCGGAAAAAAGACTTGGAAAAGCGCTACGGCTACGCGGCGGAGGGCCTGATGATCCGGGTGCCGGAGAATCGGGAAGAAATCGTGGCGGAGGGGAAGATTTTGCAACACTGCGTGGGCGGATACGCGGACCGACATATCAGCGGTGCGGTTACCATCCTGTTCCTCAGAAAAGAATCTGCGCCGGATACACCGTTCCTGACCGTTGAGATGAACGGGAGCAAGCTGGTACAAATTCACGGATATAAGAACGAGGGGCTATATACGACAAAGGGGCGCTTTGCGCCAGACCCGAGGGAGGTCTATAAGAGTTTTCTGGACCCGTGGCTGGACTGGGTAGCCAATGGCAGCAGACGGAACAAAAAAGGAGAGCCGGCTATACCGCGCTCTCACAAAGAAAGAATTGAGGTGCAGATCGCATGAGCATGGAAGAAGCAAAGCGAGTCGCGGCGGAACTGGGGCTGGACGACGAGGAGGGTGACGGCGCAATGCTGGCACGGCAATTCGGCATGACGAATCAGCCGCCGGAGCCGGAAGAACGGGATTTGGATGTTATCACGGAAGAAATCGTGTTTTACAAACGGCAGGCGGGTGTGTCCATCATCGAGATCGGAAAGCGGCTGAACGAGGCAAAGGCGCAGCTGGAGCATGGACGGTGGCTGGACTGGCTGCGGGAAAAAGTGGACATCTCCGAGCGCAATGCACAGAACTTCATGCGCCTTGCGCGGGAATATTCAAAATCCGCAGAAATTGCGGATTTGGGAGCCACTAAAGCATTGGCGCTGTTGGCTTTGCCGGAATCTGAGCGAGAGAAATTTGCGGCAGAAAAACACGTTGTAAATGGCGCTGAGAAGTCCGTGGAGGACATGACGGGCGAGGAACTGAAAAAGGCTATCCGGGAGCGGGACGAGGCAAAGGCAAGAGCGGAGAACGCAGAACAGAGCAGAGCCAAGATGGAGGCTGACATGCAGGTATTGAAAAGCCGCATGGAGGCGGCTGAAACCGAAAAGGAGTCTGCCTTGGCTAAAGAATCCGCCAAGCTGGACGCTTTGAAGGTGAAATCGGACGGACTGGAAGAAAAGCTGAAGGCCCTGCGAAAAAAGGAACAGGAAGCCAAAGCGGAGGCGGAAAACGCCAGAGCCGAAAAGGCCGAACTTTCCAAGCAGCTGGAGGAACTGAAAAAACGGCCGGTTGAAGTGGCCGTGGAAAAGCCGAGTCAGGAAGAACTGGACAAGCTCCGGGCAGAGGCCGAGACTGCGGCAGAAGAAAAGGTGAAGGATGCAAACGCCCGCCTGATGGCGGCAGAGGCCAAGGCGGACGCGGCGGACAGAGCGGCGGAGGAGCTGCGTCGTCAGCTGGCCGCGGCAGACAAGGATACGCAGGCGTTTCAGTTTCTCTATGAAGAGTGGCAGCACAAGTTCAATGCCATGATCGGGGCATTGCAAGCCGTGGGCGACACAAACCCTGAAAAGGCGGAGAAACTGAAAAAGGCAATCCACGCCGCGATGGAGAGAATGGGGGAGATGGCGTGAGTTTTCTGCTGGAGAAAAAAGAGCCGGTGGGGAAGATGCTGCACAGGGTAAAAACCGAACCGAAGTATTTCGCAGATTCAATGAACGGCCTGAAGGATTTTGAAGTGCGGTGGAACGACCGGAACTATCAGGTGGGAGATCTTCTGGAGTTGGAAGAGTGGACCGCAGAGGGAAACACCGGAAAAACGCTGACCCGGAGAATCAAGTACATTCTGAACGACCCGCGATTCTGCAAAGAGGGATATGTGGTTTTGGGTCTGGAAGGTTGAACGCATAAAGAGGCCCCGCCTTTGTGGCGGGGCTGAAAGATTACCGTTTGTCGTCGCCGGGCTTGTGACGATTTCCTGACTGCTTTTTGTCGTTGCGGCCCTCGCCGTCAAGAGCGCTTTGGGCAAATGTCGGGCCGCCCTTAGCCTTTTTCTCACGGATAGGCTTTGGGTCAAGCTGACTGTCTTTTGGCATTTAAATCACCTCGTTTGTATTTTTTGCAGGTTTAAGTTTTATATCCTTTCAATTGGGAGGCAGACATGAATTTGAGGAATCCAAAGGAATACATCGAAAACTGCCTGATGATTCGAGACAATAAAAACAAATTGATACGATTAAAACTAAAACCCGCACAGAGCCGGCTATATAAGGTCATCAAGCGGGAACACGAGGCAGGAAGACCCGTGCGCCTTTTGATTCTGAAGGCGCGGCAGCTGGGCTTTTCCACGCTGGTAGAAGCGATGATGTATCAGGACTCCGCCACGCGGAAGCTGGTGCGGACCATGATCGTGGCCCATCGGGACGACTCCACGGCAGGGCTGTTCCGGATGAACAAATTGTTTTACGACGCATCTCCATCGGCGGTGAAGCCAATGCGCAAGGCCAACAATGCCCAAGAACTGGTGTTTGAGAATCCCACAAAAAACGCAGCGGAGAAAGAGGCAAATCCGGGGCTGATGAGTTCGATCCGCTGCGTGACAGCAGGTGCTGGTGGTATCGGACGAAGCGAGACGCTGACCAATCTTCACGCTTCGGAATTCGCTTTTTGGCCGGGGGACCCGGAGAAGACGCTGTTGGGATTGATGCAGGCCATCCCGGACGATCCCAACACCATGGCGGTGATCGAGTCCACCCCAAACGGCTACAACTATTTTAAAACGCTGTGGGATGGAGCTGAGAAGGGAGAAAACGGCTGGGTCCCGTTTTTCTCCCCATGGTTCGAGGAACCGGAATACCGAAAGCCTGTGACACCGGGAACGGAATTCACAGAGGAAGAACGGGAATTGGCGGCGGCATATAGGCTGGAAGAGGAGCAGCTGATGTGGCGGCGGTGGTGCATCAAAACCAACTGCGGCGGCAATGTGGAATTGTTCCGGCAGGAGTATCCGAGCTGCGCGGAAGAAGCATTCTTGTTCTCTGGTACGCCGTTCTTTGACAATCAAAAGCTGGTTTTGCTGCTGGAGTCTGTACCGGAACCTGTGAAGATAGGACACTTTACATATGTTGAGCCAAAAGAGGAAAACGGAAAACCGGTGGGAGAAAAGTGGCGAAGCGATAAGCGGGGCGGGTACATTCGGCTGTGGAAGCTACCGGAGGCTGGAGTTCCCTATGCGATGGGTTGCGACACCGCAGGAGACGGCAGCGACCGTTTTATCGCGTGGGTGATCGACAATACGACCGGGGAGCAGGTGGCGGAGATGCGCATTGAAAAGAATACCATTTTGTTTACCCGGCAGGTTTGGTGTTTGGGACGCTTTTATAACGATGCGCTGATCGCGGTGGAAACCAACTTTAACAGCTATGTTTCCATGACGCTGGAGCTGTGGCGGTATCCGAAGCTGTACGTTCGGGAAAAGAGCGTGGACAGCTACACCCACCGGCTCAGCGAGAAATATGGATTTGCGACGACGAGACATACCCGGCCCGTGATTCTGGATAATTTAAAAACCATCATAGACGAGCATCCAGAATGGGTGAAAAGCAAAGATGCTTTACGGGAAATGACGCACTTTGTGTACAATGAAAAGCTCCGCCCGGAGGCGGAGGCTGGGGAGCACGACGACTATGTGATGGCGATGGCAATCACATACTTCTGCCGGGAGCAGCAGAGCCGGACGAAGAAGCTACCGGCGGCGAAGAAGCCCCAGTGGACGGAGGACATGTACGAGGATTACCGCAACGCGGACACAGCGGGGAGGGCCTATTTAATTGAGAAATGGGGGAATCCGTGGTGATGAAGAATGAAAAGCTGATTGCGGCGCTGCGGGATGATCCTCTCAACATTGAAGATATATACGATGTCATGCGCAGCGCCGCCGATGCTTCTGGCCACGGCAGCTATTAGAACCAGCCAAACGAAGAGGCGGTTTTGTAAAAAGAAACCCGCCCCGATGAGGGAACCGGTGGGCCTTATCTGCGGCGGCGGGGCGGCCTGTTCCCTGAGTGGTTATGGGG
>JABNAD010000451.1_pt1 | contig 24671 bp, 22 predicted proteins | sample 7240381 | NCBI WGS metagenome assembly JABNAD01 (sample SAMN11332834, study PRJNA596920) | anaerobic digester metagenome | biome: digested sludge; isolation source: digested sewage sludge-derived enrichment culture grown on H2/CO2 | place: Germany: Goettingen
GTCCTTCTTTCCTTAGAACATGCGCTCTGACGAATATGCCAAGTCAATCGGAAATACTACTCTCCAAAAGTCTCAGTCCTTCTTTCCTTAGAACATGCGCTCTGACTTCAAACTAAAATGTTAACATTTGCAAAAAAATCAGGTCTCAGTCCTTCTTTCCTTAGAACATGCGCTCTGACCAGCAAGGCAGAATACGAGCCTGAAAAGGCTGACGTTGTCTCAGTCCTTCTTTCCTTAGAACATGCGCTCTGACAGCACTCTTTGTAAAGTGCTACAATACAGTAAATTGAATGCGTTTTTTGTGTAAAAACCCCTGTTTCGGCCCGAAAAACAGGTACTTTTTTGAGGGGTGCAAAAGTACAATATTTTCTCCTGTTCCATGCTCAAATAAAAAGCAATTTCAACCACCTGTAAACACCACAAAAATAATAAACAACCTTCAGAATATCAAGGTATTTTTACTCTCGGTAATCATTTCGAAACTGATGTTCCGGCCAATAACCTTCATCGCATGCACTTCATCGGTTGAAACCGGTAAAAACATAATACTGTCTTCATTATCATACATATCCTGAACCTCCTTCAGGGTGGTATGCAACTCATCAAAAACAGGTCTGGGTTTCTGGGCGATAAAAACTGATTTCTGCAGGCGTATACAGCCTTTACGGATTAAAAACTTCGCAATATGCGTTCTTACCTTGTTGTTCTCAATGTCATACATTACAAAGAAGATCATGTCCCTGCTGTTTTTAGCTGATTCATAAATATTGAGCAATTGTTTCAGCCGGCTGTTCAGTTCTTCGAGGGGAACCTCCTTGATTTCACCGGCTTTAAGCACGGTGCCTTCACGCAACCCGGCCTTCTTTATCAGCCGGATCACTTCTGCAAACGAAGGCTTTTTTCCCGGTTTCCTGGTCATGGTCAGGCATTTACTAATCCTTTACCTCAAAATATCATAAGAATCATGAACATACCGGTTAATACAACGGCTAACCTTTACTTATCATTCGTCTTATAAAGATACATCAGAACCCAAACTTATAATTGTTTCTGAAAAAATACAACAATTAATTTATCATTTAATGATTTTGTCCTATATTTAAACGCCTTTAGCATATTGCATATAGTTTATATCAGGTCTGACAATAATAAAATGGTGTTATGGTTCAGCTTCAATTTGGTAAGGATATCACCAGCACTGAAAAACTGGTTTCATTTGATTTACAGGAACTTGTTGAGGCCATCAGGCTGCCTCGTTTCGATCTGGATAAAAAAACCAGCCAATTGCGCAGGGTTGGCGGGATTGATCCCAAAGCCTATCAGAATTTAAAAAAAGAACTGCCTTACATTACCTGTGGCATTTTTAATCCTCCCTTCAGAAAAACAGAAAACTTTGCAAATATCAACTGCTTTATCCTTGATTTTGATCATCTGAGCGAAAAGCAAACAGATCCGGAAACGGTTAAAAACATTTTAAAAAAGGATGAAAGGGTGGCTTTTATGTTTACTTCGCCCGGCGGTGACGGGCTTAAGCTGCTTTTTGTCCTGAAGGAAGCATTCACCGATCACGGGAAATACAGCCTTTTTTATAAGCTGTTTGCCACTGACTTTTCCAGAACGCACAACCTGCAGCAGGTCATTGACAAAAAAACAAGCGATGTCACCAGGGCCACTTTCCTCTGCCATGATCCCGATGCCTGGCATAACCCCTTTTATGATGAAGTGGATGCGGCGGCATACATCAATTTTGATTCCGCAATCGAGGTTGGTGAAGCCATGGAGATCGGCAGGCAACAGGAAGAAGAATTTAAAGCCAGCATCCGTGAAAACGATAAAGAAGAAACGGAGTCATCGTTGCCGGATGATGTTTTACTGGAAATAAAGCGCCGGCTGAACCCAAAATACAGGCCAAAAGAGCGCAGGAAAGCTTACTTTGTTCCTGACGAAGTAAACCAGCTTGAGGTTGAGATCCGCGACAGATGCGCCGAAGTGGGCATGGAGATCACTGAAAGCAATCCGATACAATATGGGCGGCAAATCAGTTTTAAGGCCGGCGATCATATAGCAGAGCTAAATATATTTTTTGGCCGGCGCGGATTTTCTGTGGTAAAATCAACCAAAACCATATGCTCGGCCGAACTGAACGACCTTGCCCATCAACTGGTGATGGAATTGATCGAAGACTGATGCAGGCTGTTAAAAGCCGGCATTGAATCCGCAACAGTCAATACCAATAAAACATTACGCATGGATCTGGTATTAAATACTTTCGGCACCTCTCTGCAGGTTGAAAACCAACTTTTTATGGTGGTTCATGCCGACGGCAAACAGTTGATTGACCCCGATAAAATCAAAAGCATTCTGATTGGCAAAGGGGCCCGCATAAGTTCGGATGCTGCCCTGCTTGCCATTGAACGCGAAATTGAAGTGTTGTTTATCGATGCAGGCGGGAAACCTGCAGGCCGCATCTGGAGTGTGAAATATGGTTCGGTATCCACCATTCGCCGCAAACAGCTCGCCTTTACCGGCAGCAGGCAGTCGATCGACTGGCTGAAGGAGGTGATCTGCGAGAAAATTGACAACCAGGCAGCCCTGTTGTTATCCATCTCTTCATCGGACAAAGAAGCCAGGATTGAGCGGGATAAGGCGATTCTGCGTTTGCAGGACCTCAGACAGAAAGTTGCGGATGCTGCCGGCGAAAACCTGAACGACCTGCTCCCCTCCTTCAGGGGCTGGGAAGGAAGCGCCTCACGGATCTATTTCTCAGTGATTTCATCGTGCCTGCCCGAAAACCTGAGGTTTGCCCAGCGCTCACAAAATCCGGCCACCGATGTATTCAATATGTTGCTGAACTACGCTTATGGCATCCTATATGGCAAAATTGAAGGCGCCCTGATCAGGGCCGGCATCGATCCGTACATCGGTGTGATGCACCGCGATGAATACAATCGTCCGGTACTGGTGTATGATGTAATTGAGCGCTTCAGGGTCTGGGCCGATTATGTGGTATTCGGACTGGCATCTCAGCAGGTATTTACCTCCGATTGCTACACAATTAGAAAAGACGGTTCGTACTGGCTGGAAAATAACGGTAAAAGAATACTTATTCAGTCATTCAACGATTATCTGAGCGAAGTGATCAAAATCAAGGGAGTGGACAGGAGCCGGGTTGTACACATCGATCTGTACGCCCAATCGCTGGCCAGGATGTTCGAATCGCTTAAAGAATAGACCTTCGCCTGGTTTTAATACCAATCACAGTTGCTTAATGGACCCAAACCCATGACTGACCCCTTTCCCCAGCCCCAGGTAATTGGGCAGGAAAATATTGGCGCTGAACTCGGCATCAAAACCGGTCAGTTTCACACCTTTGAAACCAAGTAATTTGGGGGCAGACAACGCTTTCAGCCTGATTTCCATTGGTTCGGCGATGTTCCATTCCACCCCTTCGGCAAATGTGAGTATATTGGCTGTAAGGATGGCCTCCAGCCTGCTGATTTTATCAGCAAGTGATTCCAGGGTATTGAATACTGCATAATTTTCGTGATTCAGCGCCAGCCAGTTGCTGATGCGGTAATTGAGCCTGTCGGAGGTCACACGCAGGGTGTATTCCTTCATGTTGAGCGAACTGAGCTTCATATTCAGTTCACGGCCGGCCATGGTCAGGGTCCAGTCCTTGTTGTTGAAGAAATGATAGATCTCATCCACCCCTTGTTCAAGACAAAGAATTGAAGGTTTACGCCCCACCCGCATATATTGAATCAACGGATATTTATAAATGAACTTATTATCCCCAAGGTGATTGTGAAAGAAAATATGATCAGCCCCAACCTTCTCGACAATGGCCGCCCTGAAGGCCGGAATTTCGTATGCCTCAATCCTGGTATTGAATACCACGTGCAATAATCGCAGCTTTTTCATTGATTCTATATGATTTTCTATGCTTTTTATCTGATTATAAGGGCCTTACCTCAGTCGCTTTCAACGTTTGTTTTTGTTTAACCTTGTCGTAGCTGTCGACCAGGATAAAGGTAACACCGAGATTAATGGCCGCCTCCATTCCGCCACCATCAAAATCGTTTATTGAAAAATAATAGCTGTTGCCGTCCTCGCCGGCAATAAAACCGGCTCCTCCATGAGGCAGTATTTTGCTTATTTTCCCTTTATACTCACGGGCTTGGGGTTGATGCTCAGCCCAAAAAGTCCGGGCAAAGTTCAGCAATTTCCCATATTCATCCGGCAGGGCTTCATTCACCGGATAGCTGTTTACCATCTCTTCCGCTTCCCTGCCGGGACCCCACCCCTCTTTTTCCCTGAGTGCGATCACCAGTCTGGCATGAAGCAGGGCTTCCCTTGTTTTGCCCAGTTTCAGAAATATTCTGGCAATCAGCAGAAACAACCCGACTTTCATTTTATTTACACCCGGGTCATCGGCCGCATCAAGTGCGGCAATCAAGGCCTTTTCCCAATTCTGCATATCCACATACAACTCAGCAAGCTCCATTTTCAGAAACCAGTCATGCTTCCGGACCAGTATCTGCAGGTAAAGCCCGAGGCTTTCATCAAATCTTGCCAACCGGCGCAGGGCCAGCGCCTGCTGCCGGGTAATCCAGAGATCATTGTCGTGATGAAAATCCCTGACTTCATTCAGTATAGATGCAGCTTTTTCGATACAGCCTGCATAATCACCCGACTCCTGCAGGGCTTTTACCAGCAGGGCATGATATTTCTCATAGTCGGATGCCAGTACAATGTTTTTCCCCTCCTCATTCGTAAAGGCAAACGGCTGTCGGTCGAGCGCCGCGGGATCCAGTTTGCGGAGCCAGGTGAGGATTTCCGCGTAATCGGGGGTGTACTCTTCTTCGAGCAGTTCAACAACCCTGAAAACCGTATCGGGCAATGGACTGTATTTGTTGTCCGGGGCAGATAACCTGACAATGGCGTTGGCAGCCTTGAAAAACAGGTCGCGGTCACTCACCTTTTCAGGTTTCACCCTTACATGATACAACGACCAGGTGTAAACGGTAGTCAGGTAAGGAGAGCCTTTATACTTCAGCAATCCCTCACGGGCATACTGCAACGCCTTTTCATACATATCAAGCTTTAATAGACTCCGGGCATATCCCCACCAGTCGAACTCATTACATAAATCGCGGTGTTGCTCAAAAAGGGCTTCAAAAACAGGCAACGCTTCCTCAAACTTTTTCTCCTTCCGTAAAGCCCCGGCCTGCTCACTTAATTCCTGATAAGTCATGACATCATATTTTTCAGTAAAGGTATCAATTCCGCCTGAAGTCCGTTGGATTGCGGCTGAATAACCTCATACCTTGTCCATTGTTGTTTTTTATTGTAGTAAAACTTTATGGTTGCATATTTAGGAATTTTCCTGAAATAAAATAACTCATGATAGGCATAAGATTCGGTTTTTGCCAACAAAATTCCCGCAGATGCAACGGCTTCCATCACCTTTTGCTTGAATTCCTCAATAAAGTCAGTACTCTGGGGGCTGCTGCCCTCCTGCCGGCCTGTCACTGACTGTTCGCTGCAGCTGATCAGCTCCTCCGGAATGCCGGCAAAGTCAAAAATACGCCTGATCACCGTAAGGTCGAATCCTTTGCTGTTCAAGGCTTCTATTTTAGTAACCACTTTCCGCCGGTTGTAAAACACCCTGATCAGGGCTCTGCAGTTGATGTCTTCGATCAAAAACTGAAAGCCATAGGAAATCAGCTCAGGTTCATGAATTATATATCCCTGTTGTTCGAGCTGTTTTACAAAACTTCCGGCAAGTGATTTTTCAAAATCAGCTGTTTCATTATTGCCAATGCCCTGCGTTTCAGCAGGCTTCCCGGATACAGGCCCCTGCCCTTCTTTTTGTCGTCCGGCTTCTTTCAGCATCCGGGTTTCACTTGCATCCGGCGGATCAATCAACAACAGGTGCTTTGCTGCCCGCGTAACAGCAGTATAAAACCACCTCATGTAAGCCTCGGTGTTGTAGCCCATCATGGTGCGGCAATTTACAAGTGCATCCTTCCACTCGCCACCCTGAGCCTTGTGGCAGGTCAGGGCGTATCCGAATTTCACCCTCAGTGCATTGAAAAACGGATCTTCGCGCAGGGCCATCCTGAAATCCCTGCTTTTACCGGGCCCTTGTCCCCACCGCTGCTTAAAATCAACCAACAGGGCTACGTTTTCAATATAAGTGAGGTCCCTGCGACCCGAAAACAACACATTGTCAACAATCATACAGCGAATGTCGCATGAACCTTCAGCACCGGTAAAGCGGATAACAGCCTCCCTGAACCTGAGGGTCACTTTATGCAGGCGATCACCACTGACAGTCTTATTGGGCAATCTTACCTCAACCCTGTGCTCATGGATATGCTGATTGTTGATGCTGAGGAGGGTCCCCGTTTCACCATTAAGCAACTCCTTGCTGTAGAGGTAATTATTTTTAACCACCACCAGGCGGTCACCAGGCACCGGAGTCTCTCCGCTGCCCGGATACAGCTGCCGGCGAATGGCCTGATTCATGGCATAAACCATCCGGTTTGAATGGGCAATCACCACTGCCTGATCGTATTGACTGCCCGCTCTTTCGAGAAAGCGGTCTACCAGTTGCGTGCCTTCAATAAAAGTTACGTCACCCCCCTGTTTCAGGGCTGGCAATCCATAACGGTTTTGCCTGATGGCTTCCCTGAGGCTGGTGGCAATGCCCAATATAGTGCCCCGCTGATCCTGCCTTACCACTTCGCGCAACTCCGATTCCATGACTTTCAGGTGATAGTTTTGCTGCAGATAACCAACATCCAGTGCCGGCGATATGGCCATATCCACAGGAGGAAGCTGGGCTGAATCGCCCGAAAAGATGATCCTGCGCCTTCCTCCCGCCGGATCGGGAAAGACATATTGAATCAGGTCGTTCAGCAGATAACCGCTGCCAAATTTAAGCAGGTCGTTTTCATTAAAGGCATTGGATACCATCGAAGCCTCGTCAATGATGAAAACGGCATCAGCAGCATAAGGGTTGGACTCAACACCATAGAAGATTTTCAGCACATCATATTCCTCGCCGTTGTGCTTGTCGGTATCACGCATATGCTCACCGGCATATAACAAACGATGGATTGTTGAAGCCTGGTGCCCCGACTTTTCCTGAAGAATCTGCGAAGCCCTTCCGGTGGGCGCAGCCAGGATCACCTGCCGGCCTTCGGCAATCAGAAAATCGGCTATGCCTTTGATCATAAATGTTTTACCTGTTCCGGCATAACCCCTGAGCAGAAACACATCCGCATTCCCTTCAAAAAAATCATCCAGTGCAGCAGCCATATTGTGCTGATCACCGGTAAGCCGATACTGTTCAAAAAAATTGGCACATCTCATAGGCATTGATTTTAAAAGGGCTTCCCGATGCATTGTTTATGCAGTTCATGGTTTGCATGTCCTCCGTATGGTTTTTGCGGATGAAAGTTACGGTTTGACTGATTCTACATAGTGCCTGCACCCACAACCACAAAGGTGGCTGAAGGATTGATTGTTTATTTTTGCGCACCTGTAATATCGTCCATCCAATTTGCTGATAATTCAGTTGCATCAGCACCGGTTTGCATGATTTAATCCGCTTTATGCCCGCAACGGCAATACCCGCTGTCAGCCAATCATCCTTCTTCCGTTACCCGCGATCCCATCCGCTTATGCATCTGTCAAAAGTATTATCTTTTATCCTAATCCAGACAAATTGATTTCCGGTTTTATAAAGCATCCTTACTCCCGGCCTGAAGCCATTGTAACAGTCAGGCAATTATAAAAAACCGGGTTGAAGTACTCCCCAATCACTTTCTTGGCAAAAACAGGACTGCTTTTAACAGCAGGCAGCAAATCGCCTGTATCTTCCGGGCCAAATCCCCTTACGCCCCGTCAATCTATATCTTAAGCATCCGTTTTACATAGTTGAAGTGCTTTCTCAGAACATGAAACCTGTGAATACTATTATAACTAACCATTATTCAAAAGCTTAACAGGCTTTTAAGCTGCAGTTTGCTTGACAAACTCATACAAAGAGAGGATCAGGGAATCTTTTTCGTTAAAAAAATTCCCTGAAATTCTTGCATTTATAAAAATGTTGTAAATTGGGGCATCGAAATCACCGATACAAAACTGCTGATTTAAAACCAGGCATACATTTCATTTTATACCGGAATCTGATTCAGGAATCTATCACTGCCGGGTTTTGTTTTGCAGCGCTTTTATTGTTAAATCATATATAAGCATAATATATTTTATATGAACCACGACAGCCTCCGGATTCCGCTTGAACAAAAGCTGGGGAATGAATTATTTGAAACCCTTGAAGGGGACATATTGATCGATATCATGACAGAAGGGCGTGTGGAAGGCTCATCGTTTGACTACCACAGCATTCTGCAGGGCCACAGTTTCAAGGCCTCACCAGAGCTGGCTCCCGGCCTTTACGGTGTGTTTCAGGAAGTAAAGGAGACCCTTGAATTTGACGAGCCCCTCGATTTTTTCATCAACAACTCCCCTGAGCTGAACGCTTTTGCCGTGGCCTCCCTGATTCCTGACAAGCCCCATATCGTCAACATCAATTCGGGCCTTGTTGAAATGCTTACTGACCGCGAACTGAGGTTTATCGCCGGACACGAAATCGGCCACATCATCAGCCGCAACGCCAACATCATGAACCTGATCAGGTTTGTTTTTCCCGATGAAGGCAGAATTCCCGTTTTGCTCCGTCACAAAATCAACCTCTGGCAGAAGCTGTCGGAACTTACCGCCGACCGTTTCGGCTACATTGCCTGCAACGACCTGGCGAGCTGCATCTCGGGGTTTTTCAAAGTGGCCAGCGGGTTAAACAGCACCCGGGTAAAGTTCGATTACAAAGCCTACCTTGAGGAGAATGAGAAGATCCTGACGATGTTCCGCGCCAACGGGGCCGGCAATAACCTCTCCCACCCCATCAATCCGATCAGGATCAAGTCCATTGAGCTTTTCGATGCGTCGAACCTGAAGAAGAGCGTTTTCAAGGAAGAAGAGCCCGAACCCGATACAGCCCTTAACCTGGCCATTGACGAACTTACCAAAACCCTGCTGGTGCTGAGCAGTTCGCCCCTTGACCAGTACCGCAAGCAATTTGTGGCCACCGCGGGCCTCATTATGTCGAACATCGACAGCGAGATCAACGACGATGAGTACGAAACCATCCTGAATACCCTGAGCAATTTTACCATTTTCCCGGCCGATTACCTGAAAAGCATTGTGGAAAGCGGAAAAGTGAGTGAATTGTTCGGTGAAGCCGTCAACCGCATCCTTGAAATCAATCCCGGCGACCGCTACGCCATGTTCAACATGCTGATCAGCATCGCTCACAGCGATAAGCGCATCACCAAACCTGAAATTGCCTTTTTGTTCGATATCGGCACCCAGGCCTTTGGCATGTCGCGAAAGGAAGTGGCGCAGCTGATCGCCGAGAATGTACAGCGTGAATTTTATCCGGATTTGTATGGGGCGGGGTGAGGAAGACACTGATTACTGCTTTTTACTGGGCGGGTACGACCTTGAAATGCTTGAGATCCGAAAAATACTTGAAGCACAAGAGCAGAAGTACATTGATCTGAAGCTTGCCTGGGGTGCAAAACTAAGCGCGTATTCCGGTTATCTGAACGATACCGGGCATTTCGTTGGAATTGAACTGGTGGAAGATATGGTGAAACCACGGCATTATAAGGCGATAGACCATCATAACGAATACAGCGGAAATCCTTCAGCCATAGAACAGGTGGCGGATTTGCTCAATATTGAATTAAACAGGTATCAGAAGCTGGTTGCGGCAAACGATAAAGCATATATTCCGGGTATGGAAGCACTGGGTGCAACAAAGGATGAGATAGCAGAAATTCGCGAAGCTGACCGCAGGGCACAGGGTGTTACTGCTTACGATGAGGAGATGGCCAAAAAGTCGATCAAGCATTATCTTGAACGATTACACGACCTGTTGTTGGTTGAGGCCTTAACTCCGCGCTTCTCTGCCATTACCGACCGGTTGTATCCATTCAGAAAACTATTGATCACCTTTCAGGATCAATTGGTATACTATGGAGAAGGCAAGGAAAAAATCGTTAAAAATTTTGATGAACTGATAAAACAAGGAAAGGCCTACCACGGGGGTACAAAAAACGGCTTTTTTGGCCTGGTAAACGGGGCTTTTACCATAAAAGAAACCCGGGAAATCCGAAATATAATCATTGGTCTGATAACAAAGGGAAGTCATGTATAGTTACCATGTTTTTATGTTCCCTTTTCAATGGGAAGACAAGCGCAAAAAGGGAAAGTCCTTCAGTGAACGTTTCAGCCTAAAGGATCTTCAGCCCGTGAAAAACAGCAACTGGGAAAACATGCCTGTCCCTCAGGGAGATGATTATGCTACCGAACTCTACAACGAAAAAAACTTCTTCTATACATTTGTACACAAAGCCTTGTATGACAGTGGCAATGAGCAAATCCCGGTAATAAGACATTATGAACGGAAAGAGGCTTACAATGGCGGATTGGAATATGAAATAGGGGTTAAAGCAAATTGGCAGAATATTTATCGGTTAAAACTCAAATCCATTGGCCTTGACTTGTTTTCAACAGGTACCGGTGTATTGATTTTCTATCTTGAAAACCATCAATATGCGGAAATAAGGGATGTAATGCGCATCAACCAGTATGGCCGTCGCATTTTCCCGCCTTTCCTTGCAAAGGATAATGGGATTGAAGGAACCAAGGGTTCAGAATTGGCCGATTTCATCTGCATTCACGGGCTGCACGGCGAACCACACCGGTATTATGAGGATTTTTCGTCATATACTGCTACCAGGCCCTGGACCGAAGCCCGGTTTATCACTTCACTCATACACGATTTCTGTACTGATATTGTTCCTAAACCGGTAATAGATGACCGGATGTTTACCATGTGCTGGTATCTGAATAATGAACTGTCCGGCAAGATTAAGAAAGATGAAAGTTACTGCAAGTTTGTCATCGGAGACGAGTGGCATGAAATACTGTTTATTGACAGCAATGGATCAACCTGTCAGAATAAGTGGATGCAAAAAGAACTGCTGAAAAAGCACACTTACCCCAGGTGGCAACAATACGGAACACTTTATGGCATTACCCGTCATTCTTTTATGGCAATTTCAGAAGAGGGCTGGTATCCTGAGAATATTCTTCTGGGATACTTTCGTACTATTTATGTGCGCATTGCTGAGCTTGTACTGGTGCAAAGGGCCTCAGTCCTGAAATTTTCGGCAGAGGTTACCCGGCTAAGTAACCTTGATGATAAAAAGAAGAACACCCTGGCCGATGAAATTGACAAGTTTTACAAGTCATACATACAATTTGTGAACCAGGTATATTTCCGTGAAGTCACCACACAAGAGCAAGGCATCGACCTTTACGACAGGTTGCAGGAAAGCATGCGTATTAAAGAACAGGTTAAGGATCTTGACAATGAGATTGAAGAACTGCACAATTATGCGACATTGCTGGATGAAAAGGCGCAGAGCCGCGACATCAGATTATTAACCATTTTAGGTTCACTCTTTCTGATACCTTCGTTTATAGCCGGGTTTTATGGCATGAACCTTATTCCGGAAAATTATCATGCAGAAAAAAGGGTACTTTTATGGATAATTACATTTCTGATAATTTTTGTAGCTTTGGGCTTATGGTGGTCGGTACAATTAAATTCAAGGGAGAAAAAACGTAAAGTGAATATATTAATCGGATTAATTACTGCGTTGATTGTCGTTTCCATGGCTTTGGCAATTATTTTATTTGTTTAATTTAACCCTATCATTATGAAAAAATATTTCTATTCCATTTCTTTTGGTGGCGCTGCATTCTTGATTTCCGAGTTAGGGGTAATCTTTTTATTACCGGTTTTTTTTAAGAATTTTAATGATTTTCATCTTTTAGTATCAAATCTGCCATGGCTTTTGCTTATATTCGCATTATCCGGAATGGGTATATTTACGTTAATAATCATAATGGAACAGCAAAAACGGAAAACAGAATTTGAAAAGGAGAAATTAAAGGAGGAAAGAGAGGAAAGGAAGGATAATCTAAAGTATGATCGTTCGCGCTTCGAGCAAACCAATCATTTCAGAAATGAAATGGAAAAGTTTGATAAAGCTCAGAACTCCATAAAGGAATTAACTTCAGTAATTAAAAACAGTAACTGCAATACCTGGCCAACCAAAGATCAGATGGATCAGATTATAAGATATCTCAACGAACAGGGATTAACCTTCGATCAAATGATGCAACAACTAAACAATCCGGAGACCAATGAACAAAAATAAAATAAATACATTTTTTTGGCTGATCTGTTTGCCAATGTTTGCGTTGTCTTTTATTTCCTGCATTTCAGACAATCAAGGGGGAGCGGCAACACCAGGACCGGCGCCGGCAGCGGTGAATTACAGTAAAACATTACTGGTCATAGGCGACGACCGAAGCGGCAGCACCAATGACATCCGTAAACTTACAGAAGATGACTACAAGGACCTTTTTACAGCAGTTAGTGAAAAGGGCGGGGGCGCCGTTGCGGTTGGGTTAATCGGCAATCCGCAGATGCAGAACAAGGAGCCTTATCTGCTAACGCTGAAAACACTTGAGAACCTGCAGCCGTATGATCCGAAGGATACGCATCTGACGCTTTCTCAGAAATCGAAGATCAAACTTGAAAACGAAAGACGGAATGCAGGTAACAAAAGAACTTTACAGGCCAATGCAGGTGAGATCAGTGTGTTTGTTGACTCTGTTATACTTCCAAATGTCATTAATTACAAGCCATCAGGCATCGATCATACCAATCTTGACGATGCCATTTCCAGGATCAATATACTGGTAAATGAGCCTGGTTATCAGTCGTATGGCAGGATAATCGTTGTATTTGTCAGTGACGGGCAAAATCAGCCGGGGAATGGTGTAAGTCCGATTCAATCCAGGCTGACTCATTCAAAAGCCAGTGTTTATCTTGTCGGCTGGGAAACCGGCACCAATTGCTTCGGGGTGCAAGCAATAGAAAATTTCAGTAATAAGGAAGGTTTAATTGATTATATCAAAAACTTGTAACCGTTAATTGTATGTTAGCAAAAAGTTATTACAAACAGGCAGAAGTTAATGCCCTTAAAGCCAATGAACTGGCCGCCGATGCGCGTGAAGTCAGGGAAGCATTGCATAAAGAAAGAGAAATTCTGGATCGATGGGCCGACATCATGAGCCATAATCCGATTACCATATTCACCATTATCTTCGTCCTGGTTTCGGTCGGGGAGTATCTGATATCCCTCGAACTCTATACTGATCTGTTGCCCAGGGCCCCGTTCATTATTCCATTGGTAATTATTGGCATCAGCATCGTTATCTCGCACTGGCTGGCATATAAATTTGTACCGGGCCTTCGCTTAATGGAATATGACGAAAAAAGACGCAGCCCCCTGCACCAATCAAAAACCGATGAGCATATTCAGGCAGAAGTGGACCGCAAAAGTAATATCACTTTTTATATGGGATTACTGGCAGCGATTGGAATCACCATCTTTATCTTTTTTATGTCCAAAGAGCGCGTTGACCGGGAGATAGCCGCGGGGATGAGGGAAAAGGGTTTCGGATTTTACGATGCCCTGCCCGTGCTGTTTTACATTGCGGAAATCATCACAGGTGTATACGTGATCTACCTGCTGAAACGGCTTCGCAGGATTTTGAAAGCCAGCAGCCTGCAAGGCAAACTTGAAAACCTGATGCGTTCCGTCGCACAACACACCGAAAATGCAATCAGTAATTTTGAACGTGCAGAGGCTGAAGGCTTCAACATTCTCGAGAAAACCATCAGCGAGAGCATTCACATAGCCTACTTCCGCAATAAAAACTGCAATCCCTCCGATGAGGAGAACTACATTGCCGAACCGCAGAACCTCCCCCTTGCGGTGAAATTCAGGATAACCCGTGCCGATAAAGCAAAATCCCTCAACGCCACGGTACACATTCACACCGAATACAACTACGCCGCCACGGCCGCCAGCGACGATTCCGGGCTGGTTGAACACAATTTGTCATCGTTTGCCGGCGACACCGTTAAAAAGCTGATTGTTGAGTTCAGCGATGGCGCCAACTGCGAAGACACCGGCGTTTACCAGACCGGCAACACCAATCCGCATACCGTATTGTTCAGGGAATAGTTTAACATATTATAAAACAACCGATTATGTATAAAATCGAATTTACACTAAAACAACATACGCCGCTGATACATTTTCAGCACGATCAGGCAGGTGCAACCTTACGGGCTACGGAAGTGAAGCCGAAGCTGGATAATTATTTAATTGCGAATTTTGAAAATTTTAGTGAATACAAAGAGTACTTGATTGGTTATAATGAGGTCGATGATAAAAAATTTGGGGTAGATTACGAGTCTCAATTTGATCGATTTTCTTTTGACTATAAAATATTCATCAAAGCTATCGATTCAGAGAATACAATAAAAAAATTATCAATTAAAGAGAAAGATAATAAATGGGAGACAGATACCTTTCCTTTCATGCTTGCAAATATGGGTGGAAAAGAAAATAAGGATGATTTGAAAAATTTCGTTTTCAACAAAACATTAAAAATTGTTTTTAAGTCTAACCATCAAACCCTTCTCAATAGGATTGAAGATTTTATTGAATACTTTCTTGCAATATATAATTTTGGAAATCGTCAAAATAAGGGATTTGGTTGCTATTCACTTTTCAATACAACCAAAGATGGGTTTGAAAAACAACTTAGTGAACTTAACGAAGTTTTTTGGAAAAAAGAGGTCTTCCCTGGTGAACCAAGAACACATGAAGATTTTATTAGGATATTTAAAGTGCTAGACAGGGATTACAAAAAACTTAAATCTGGCTTTGGTGATGAGGTTTCTAAATTAAAGGAATATTTTGAAGAGAATTATGAAATCATTTGGGAAAAAAGTGCAATCAAGGATTTATTTAGAGGCAGAGAACTAAATCCAAAAGCTTTTTATTTAAGAATACTTTTAGGAATGACAGATCATTTTGAGTATCCTCAAAAGAACATGGATTTCAAGGTTAATTTAAAGCATATGCCAACACTGAATGATGCAGAAATTGAAAGATTTAAGTCGCCAATAACATTTAAATTATTCAATGGAACCGCTTATATTATTCCTGAGTTAATACCTGAGGATATCTTAGACCAAACATTCAAATTTCATTTTGAAAGTGAAAGAAGACAAAAGATGCCAATGGATTTTAATCTCAAAACACCTAATATTAAGAAAATTAACCAGGTTTTTAAAAAATTTCTAAATAAAAACCTCATTGGTTATGAAAAAGTCAAACAGCAAATTAATTAAAAATTATAATCATGACTTACCTTGCCATTACAATAGGCCCCATTTACAAAACCATGAAGCAAGCCCGGAGTACCCGTGAGCTATGGAGTTCAAGTTTTATTTTTTCAATATTGATGCGTAATTTAGTGGCTGAATTTTCTAAATATGGCGCCATTTTATCTCCATCATCAAGTGTTAGTCTCCCGCTTAGTGGAGCGGGAGTTTACCCTGACAGGTGTTTTTTTAGGCTTAAAGAGCCTTTATCTCCTCAAACAATCAATGAAATCAAAAAAGTGGCATGGTCAAATTTCATTGAGCAAACAGGACTACAAAATAGTCATTATAGCTATTTTCAAATATATATTGTACAAGAAAATATTGCAAAGAGCCCTATACAGCGATTAAACATGATTCTTGATGGGTTGGAACTGACCACAAGGATAGATAATTCTAACAAGCTGGATCTGAATGACTACTGGGCTGATTCATCATTCTTTCAGAATCTCTATAAACATGGTTACGGCAATGATTCTATATTACCCCCGATCAAGATAATATATAAAAACGGAAACGTTTCTTACTCGAAACGGTTTAAGTCAGTTCCGGAAATTTCAACAGCAGAGCTTGAAAAAAAGTACCCTGAAAATTATTGGAAAGCTTTAGGGATCCAATATGTCAGAACTAAAGATGAGAAAATTAATTTCGAACAATTGCAGGAAAATTTTTCAGATGAGATTATTGAAGACAATATCATCAACGAACTTAAGAAAGCTTTTCCAGATGATTTTAGAGTCAGGCACAAGTATTTTGCAATTGTTCAAGCTGATGGCGATAATGTCGGTTCCTTGATTAAGGAAATTGAGGCACACCAAGGTAATATTCTTGATTTTTCAGATGCTTTGAACAAATTCGTTAAAGAATCAGCAGAAGAAATTGTAAATTATGGTGCTTTCCCAATTTATATGGGTGGAGATGACTTATTATTTTTTGCGCCAATTTCAAATTCTCAATACGAAAAGGGTGTTGTTGAGTTTGATCAATTCTCAGAATCACAGTATACTAATGCTGATATGAAACTACAGGGAGATAATATTTTCTTTCTGTTAACTAAACTTAACAAATTGTTTAAAAACAATTTAGGGCCTATTGTCAACCAATATATGGAAGCCAAACCGGTTTCACTTAGTTTTGGAGTATCTTTCGGCTATTATAAAAAACCAATGAATGAAATTCAGGAAGAGAGTTACAACCTGCTCTTTTACAATGCTAAGTTTCAGCCGAATAAAGATTTTATTGCTCTTAGATTGGAAAAGCACTCAGGCCAAACTTTTGAATTCGGTTTCAACCAAGGAAGTAAATTGTACTACCATTTCTTAAAATTATGCAGGGCTAGTTCTGATAAAAAAGAAAATTTTCTCAACTCTGTCATGTTTAAGATAAATAATCAGCAGAAATTGATATGTGAAATTGCACATGAGTTTAATAAACTAGTGAATTTCTTCAATGAAAACTTTAATGAGGCAGGTCATAAAGCGTATAAAGAGTTTTTTACTGAAGTTTCGCACATTATTGTAGAGACTTTTAAATACTTTTCTGACGAAAAGCCTCGAAATGCCGACCTGATTGATATGAGGATTAGCAGAGTATATAGCACATTGAGATTTATTCAATTTTTAAACGCACTTGACAGCCATGAATAACTTTCTAATTAAACTGACCCCCTTAACACCTTATTTCTTTGGAGGTGAAAATACATTTGGCGATGGAAAGATAAACTATTTTGCCCGGTCAAATTATTTACCTCAACAAACCACCATTTTGGGAATGCTGAGGCATCAACTATTGGTTCAAAACAATCTAATTGGGACTGACCCTATTGATAGTGACTGGAAATCTTTAATTGGTGAAGATAGTTTCCAAAAAAAAGATGGAAAATTCATTTCTGACTTTGGGATTATTAATAAAATTTCTCCGGTTTTTCTGGCAGACGAAAAAAGCTATTACATTACACAATCGTTAGACTGGGCTTACAGTATTAATGAGTCGAAACTGTCAGGGCAGAATAACCAGAACATTTCAGATATACAAGTTGCACCAATTGAAGTTGATTACCATGTTGATAATGGTTTTGCTATTTTTAACGAAGATATCCGGAATATACCAGTATTAACATGCGGCAATCGGAAGTATGATCCAAAACTAGGCCTGAAATCGCTTTGGGTTGATAGCAGAGGGGAGAGATTAATTCAATGGGAGTATGAAAATCCTGAAAAATTTAAAAATGGTCGTGGTTTTGATAACGGGGTATTTGTACCACATTCTCAGATAGGAATACAGAGAATCCTTGATAGAAAGAGAACTGACAAAGGGGACTTTTATAAGCAAGTCAGTTATAAGTTAGTTGATGGGTTCTCATTCGCTTTTTTTGCTGAAATAAATTTGTCTGACAAATATAAATTTGAGTCACGAAATATCATAATGGGTGGAGAAAAAACCGTTGTCCGGATGGAAGTTAATCCGATTAATAATTTAACTTTTGAAAGTATCTTTTCAATAAAAACATATTTGGGGAAACATTCAAGGAAACACCCATCAATAGTTTTATTAAGTGATAGTCTTTGCGTTGATTCTGTTCTTGAAAACTGTTCATTCAGCATAAATGAATCAATTAATTTTAAAAATATTATTACTCAGCAAAAAAAAGATATTAATTATGCTGCTTTTCACAAAAGTGGTGTTTCAAAGAATAGTGAAAATCTGAAATTATTCAGACGAGGCTCGGTTTTCTATCCATGCGAAGGGAAAATGTCAGAGGTTGAGAATGCAATTAAAAATGATGCATTCTCAAAAATTGGTTACAACAAATACTTGATTATAAACTCTTAATCTTTAATAACATGAACAAGTTTACAATTTATGCATATTCGATCGAGTGTCTGACCAGTCTGCATGTTGGCAGTGGAGGTGACAATTTCGGAATTGTTGATAAGGAAATTCAAAGAGATCAGGTAAATAATGTACCCATTATTCATGCCTCTTCTCTTAAAGGTGCTCTGCGAGAGTTCTTTGAAAAATCTTTACAGGCAAATCCGAGTTTGATAAAAACTTATTTTGGGTCAGATAAAAGTGAACAAAGTAACTTACAACAAGGAATGCTGAGATTTTTTGAAGCGAGATTATTTTCCTTGCCAATTAGAGGCGCGGGGAATGTATCTTCATATCTTGCTACTTCCAGGGAACTTGTTGATGATTTTAATAGAATTGCTAGAAATATGGGTGCTTCAGCTAGTGTTAAATTACCTGAACAAACTACTAAACAGGCCATTACTGAGTTTGGGGATTTTGCATTGATTGATAATGCTCAGAATATTGGTGATTCAATAGCCTTATTGGATGCGACAGCAATGAATAAAGCATTAAAAGATTTGCCAATTATCGCAAGGAACTCGCTTGAAAATGGTCAAAGTGAAAACCTTTGGTATGAAGAAGTTATTCCAAGAAATAGTAAGTTCTTTTTCTTTATTGCGGCACCTGAATCTTCTGCAGATTACGAAACAAACTTTGAGAATCCCTTACTGAACAGTATAGTTCAAATTGGGGCTAATGCTACTATTGGATATGGTTTTTGCAAAATCTCTAAATTAGTTTAACATGAAAGCAAATATTGAAAGGCATATTCCTGCGGCCATTCGGCAAATAGATGCGTACTTCAAACAATTGGATAATAAACCAATTTCAAAGGAATTTAAAGGATACTTATCTTCACTTGGCGCAAGTGTAATCATGTCTGGCCTGTTACCTACTTTAGCTGTTTATTATTCGAAAGAATCTAAGGCTGACAGAGGTAAGGTAATTGGATGGGTTTACGAAATAGTAAAATCTCAACCAAAGTTTAATGCATGCAACAATAAAAAAGACTTGTTTAAATACGCTCTTGAAATCCAGGGAAATCCTCAGATGCTTAACGCTTTAACTGAAGAAATCCTCAATATTTCAGTTGCATTGAAATTAAGTATCAGGACGTTCCCATTAAAATAAGGTTTTATGAAAAATTTATCTTGGTTGTTTTTCAAAGGTTATTATCAGGGATTTGAGCATTGGGAAAAGCTTAATAATCCTAATGTTAGTGAGGATATAAAAAAAGATATGGCACGCTTTTTTGCTCAAAAGAATAAAATATTTGAATCGGCTTCCCTTAATGATTTTCAAAAAATTACGATCCTGGATTCAAGTTTATCTTGCTTTAAATTGAAAACAACCTATCCGGGTTTACTTTCAGGAACAGGATATTCACATGGCCTAGGAGTTGTCGGGGAATATAAGATTGGGTTTTACTTTGACCATATCTCTGGTTTACCAATTGTGCCTGGTAGCTCAGTAAAAGGATTAATCCGGTCGGCTTTTCCCATAATTGTTAAGGATAAAAACACTGGGGAATATCACCTATCACGCGGTTCTGAAAACAAGGAGAAGACCAAAGCAAAATGGATAATTTCTTTGTTAAATCATTTGGATGATGCTGATTTTCTCACAAATGCCATTCAGCCTGCAGAGCAGGACATAGATGCCATGTGTATCTACCGTTTAAATCGATTGATTCTGGAATTATTCGAAGGCGTAAAAGATGTGAATGAAAATAATGCTGAAAAAAGATTTCATTCTATCTATCAAAGAAATATTTTCTTTGATGCCATTCCCGTTAAATCTGAAAATAATGGAAATGCCATATTAGGGAATGATTCAATCACGCCCCATCCTTATCCATTGAAAAATCCGAATCCCCTACTATTTCTTAAGGTGTTGCCAAAGGTTACCTACAAGTTTTGCTTTAAATTGGTTTCATCAGAGGTTGAAGCAAAGTTAACGGATGAAAATCTTCTTAAACTTTTCCAAAAAATTTTATTGGAATTCGGAATTGGCGCCAAAACCAACGTCGGTTACGGACAGTTCGAAATAGCGTAAAAATTTTACATCAAAAGGTTAATATAATTTTCGGAGTTTTCTATTGGAGTATCTAAACGAAAGAGTCATTTTGTTGCTAAAATAAATATTACTATTTTGCAGTAAATGTGACTATTCGATGCTGTAAAAGTTTATGAACTTTTAGGTGTCTAAAGATTCCTAAAGAGAAATTAAGTTTTTTCAAAATATATATTGTCTTATTTTTTCAGCCTGTGCGCCACCTCACTTTCGAACAATACATCACCTTCCTCCTCCTCTTTGCGGCCTATGCCGACGATAAATTCTGCAGGGAAGAGATTCTCCGGATGCTGGAAACAGTTGAAAAGGAAAGCATTGTGGAGATCAGGCCGTATTTTGCCGGGTTGAATATGGTTGAACGGCTTGAGGTAATCAAGCATTACAAGGGCATCTACCTCGACACCCCGCAAAAAAGAAAACTGGTATACAATGAAATCGTCCGCATGATGCATTGTGACAGGAAAATGCACCGGCAGGAAAGATTGTTGCTTGGTATTATTCAAAATGTGCTTGAGGAGTGATGCCACCACTGAATAATGCTACCTTTGCTGAAACGCTTTAAACAGCCTAACGCAACGCATGCCGATGAAATACCCGTTTCTGCTGATTGACGACGATGCAGATTATTGCAATTCCATTCTTTCCCTGATCCGTCAGACAAAACTTCAGCTGCACACCGCCCACAGCCTTGAGGAGGGGCTGGAAGTCCTGGAGGCAAACCGCCGCATTAAAACCGTTGTGCTGGACGGACATTGTTTTATTGAGCCGGAACAGGAGGGACAACCGGGGGTGAACTTCGTTTACCACGCCCTGCATGCGCTCGACGACCTCGAACGGGCGCAGAACCGGCTGATTCCGCGCTGCGTGAATACCGAACTTCCCGGCGAATTTGAACGTGAACTGGCCGGGCTGGTGCCGGTTTTCGACAAAGGGCAGGATGCGGGCTACCTTTTTCACTGGATCAAGCAATCTACGGATGCGCTGCCCGAAAACAGGGTGCGTTCGGCCCATGTCAGGCTATTTGAACTTATCCCGTTAATATATAACGACCTGGAAGAGGATGAGCTGACGGATCTGCTGCTTTTTGAGGAGCATCCCGATACCTCCGATATTCCTGCAAAGCTCTCCGTCATCCGCCGTCTGCTTGAGAAGCTATCGGATGTCAGTGCCGTTGAATTGCTGGGTCGTTCGCCTGAATCGTTCGAAGCGTTCAGGGGGGTGTCGGTCAAACCGATTTTTGATTCCCTGTTTACAAAGAATATTATTCCCAAACCTGTCAATAAACTGGCACACTACCTATACAGTTACTGCAGCGAGTACGGCACACACAATTACCGGAACAAGCCTCCGGAATATCGTCTTAATTCCTATGTTTACAGGCGCAACCTCAACGGTCTGCTGGAACTTATCCAGGTATGCGGCAGCCTGATTGAGAAAAAATCATAAGACAAATCCCCGATGCTATGCTGGTAACAAATCAGAATATCCCGCTGAAAGACTTTCTCCATTTCAGCAACCCTACCATGGAGCAGTTAAAAGTTCTGATGCGCCTGGAGAAGTTTCTTGAGGTGGATAATCCTTTCGACTTTTTCATTCTTACCGGTGCTGCCGGAACCGGAAAGACCAGCATTATGTCTGCGGTAATCGGTTATTTGAATAATTACCGCCGTTCATACAAAATTGCGGCCCCCACGGGAAGGGCGGCGCGTATTCTGGGCCGCAAGGCGCGGACGCTGAGCTCCACCATACATTCGATGATTTACAACGCGAAAACGGACGAAAAAACCGGGCGGGTGGTGTTCAGGCTTAAATCCGGACACAATTCATCCCCCGCGGTATATATCATTGATGAAGCATCGATGATACCCAGGAATGTATCCGGAGATCAATCGCTGTTTGAAGCGGAGCGGGGCCTTATTTACGACCTGATTGCATACGTAAAGGGTGCCAATGTCAGAAACAAGATAATTTTTCTGGGCGACCGTTATCAGTTACCTCCTGTTGGTGAAGAACAATCGTGGGCTTTAAACCTTAATTTTCTGGAAGAAACGTTCAATCTGCGGGGATCAGAATATACACTGAAGGAAATAAAGCGACAGGAGGACGGCAGTTACATTCTGACGAATGCCACCGAGATCCGTGAAGCGATGGATAAGGGTTTTGAGCGTTGGCCCATCGCGGGAAAGGATCACGGCTCCATCTACCGGGCTGCAGATGAATATGTTGAGAATTTTGAAGTGAAGGGGCCCGAATCGGCGGTAACGATTGGTGTTTCGCATAAGGCAAATAAATTTTTCAACGATCTGGTAAGGCAGCGCATCTTCGGGCATGCAAAAAAAACACTGGAACCCGGCGACCTGCTTATGGTGACTCAGAATTACATGCGTAACGGAGTGGAATTATACAACGGCGATCATGTTATGCTTCAGGCCGTTGACTGGAACCTAAACGAGCAGGTTGCAGGTTTGCATTTTGTTGCTGTGCGGATAAAATTGCTTTTTTCGGAAACGGAAACAATAATTGACGATTATGCTGTTCTGGAGTGCCTTGTAACTCCGGGCGGACGTATCGATTCGCAAAAAGAAAACGAGTTGCGCAACGAACGGTATATCAAGAATCAGATATTCAGAAAATCGCAGATGCCCGGGGATGACCGCTATGTGGGCGCGCTGCGCCTGATGTACGGGCATGCCATAACCTGCAATAAGGCCCAGGGAGGTGAGTGGAAAAAAGTATACATAAACACGCTTGGCATTCCTTCCCTTAAATGGCAGTATACCGCAGTAACAAGGGGAATAGAAGATATTGAGACCTTCTGAAATCCCGATCAAAACAGGTAATTGCTGATTCTATCATTATATCCATTTGATATGTCTGCTTTGAAACATTGCAATCAGAACATTATTAACAAGGAAAGCGCTCTTGCTGTTTTTAAAATGACAAATCCGGTATTTCACATTACTAAGCTTATAAAACACCTGATATATATCTATGTTATTCTTTTCCCTTTAGCCCTCTTCTCCCAACCCCTCACCCTGATCTCCTGGAACCTGAAAGACCTGGGAAAAGCCAAGGATGCAGTGGAGATTCGCTTTATTGCGCAAACCCTTCGCCACGCCGATGTGGTGGCCATTCAGGAGGTGGTTGCCGGCCCGGGAGGACCGCGGGCGGTGGCCAGGCTGGCTGCCGAACTCAATACTATGGGAGCGGCCTGGGATTATGCGGTAAGCCTGCCCACAATTTCTTCGCCCTATATACCTGAGCGCTATGCATTTTTGTGGAAAAAACACAAGGTGAAATTAATTGGGAAAGCCTGGCTACAGCAGGGCCAATATGCCGGACTTCTTGAGCGGGAACCCTATTTTGCCACTTTTGAAGTGAGGGGCAAACGTTTTACACTGGTAAACTTTCATGCCAAAACCAAATCAAAACAGCCCGAAACAGAAGTAAAATACATCAAAGAACTGCCAGGCCTTTATCCGGACTTAAACCTGATTTTTACCTGCGATTTCAATTTGCCGCAAAGCCATTCGGTTTTTAATCCTTTGAAGAAAGCAGGCTATAAACCAGCCCTGATTAACCAGAAAACCACCCTGAAGCAGCAGTGTCTTACAGGCGATTGCCTGGCGTCAGAGCTCGACAATATTTTCAGTCGCCCTGCCGCAACCGAAGTACTTGAAAGCGGAGTAATTCATTTCTACCGTCAGTTCCCCGAATTTGAAACGGCCCGGCTGATCTCTGATCATTTGCCGGTTTTTATTAAATTTAACCTGAAGCTGTAAGGGAGGCTTAGTTTGAGGTTAAGGATTAGCAACCCGGCTGGGGCGGAAGGCTTTTTGCAGTGTTCAGGTGTTCAAGTGTTCTGGTGTTCAAGTGTTCTGGATGCTTCGCAATATTCCAATGTGGAAATATGAAAATATGAAAATGAAAAATCAATGATTTCAATGTGAAATGCTGCTTATATACTTGAAAAACAATCTGTTTAGAAATTAAAAATTAGAACTTAGAAATTCCGCAAGGCCGGTTGCTTCGCGATGTAATAATGTGGAAATATGGAAATGTAGTTCAACGATTCCCGGCAAAATGGTCGGGACAAGTTGTTCCCTATTGTGCCCTAATCCCGGCAAAGTAGCCGGGACAAGTTGTGCCTGGTGTGGTTCAATGATTCACCAGGTAAATTCCATGGCATGCATCGAAGCCAACCCCATCCCTTTGCGGAGGGGCGCGACTTACAAGGGTTCAACCGGTGGTCAAGCAGCGGTGGTCGAGCGGAGCCGAGACCACCTCT